>MTBK01144849.1_pt2 | contig 241351 bp, 232 predicted proteins | sample 1535981 | NCBI WGS metagenome assembly MTBK01 (sample SAMN06109225, study PRJNA356200) | anaerobic digester metagenome | isolation source: biogas reactors fed with pig manure or primary and secondary sludge | place: Spain | collected 2016-06-30
ACCGCCCCCGGAATAGGCAGGGCCACCGCGACGCGGGTGTTGAACTATCTGAAGGAGGAGTACCGGGAATGAAGTTTATGGAGGGCGGGCTTTCGGCGGAGGGGATGCGCTTCTGCATCGTCGTCTCGCGGAGGGAGGTATTCTTCGGCGAGCAGCTGCTCGCCGGGGCCAAGGACTCGCTTCTACGGCACGGAGTCTCTCACCGCGGAATAGACGTGCTCAAAACGCCAAGTCCCTGGGAGATGCCCCTCGCAGCTAAGGAGGCGGCACTGTCGGGAAGGTACGACGCGATAATCGCCCTCGGCATCGAGACGGCGGGGGACCACGAGAACAGGGCGGTCTACGAGAGTTTGGCGTCGATCTGCCTTGCCCAGAGAGTGCCGATCTCGTTGGGAATTCTTCCGTCCCGATTGGAGCTACCGATCTCGGAGGCCTGCAACAGAGGATCCGAAGCGGCCACCGCCGCGATCGAGATGGCAAATTTGCTGAAACAGATGAGAAATATAAAGGAGGCCGTTGCTGATGCTTGATATAAGATGGATAAGATCGAACGTGGACGAGGTTAAGACATTTCTTGCCAACAGGCGAAACGACTTCGAAGTAGAGCCTCTTTTAGCCTTGGACGACGAGAGGCGCGCGCTTCTGACCGAGACCGAGGAGCTGAAGGCCCGCAGAAACGAAGGGGCGAAAAAGGTCGGAGCAGCGAAGAGCAGAGGCGAGGACGCGACCGAGCTCATGGAGGAGATGCGGGTCCTGGGGGAGCAAGTCCGGGAGGCGGACGCCAAGATGGCCGAGATAGACGAAAAGCTGAACTTCATGCTCCTGTGCATCCCCAACAGGCCTCACGAGTCGGTCCCGGTCGGAGAGGACGAGAACGACAACCTGGAGGTCAGGAGATGGGGAGAGCCGAAGCGCTTCCCATTCGAGCCGAAAGCCCACTGGGATATAGGAGAGGGCACCGGGATTCTGGACTTCGAGAGGGGCGCCGCGCTGGCCCAGAGCAGGTTCACCGTGCTGAAGGGCATGGGCGCGCGCCTGGAGAGGGCGTTGATCAACTTCATGCTCGACCTGCAGACGAAGGAGCATGGCTATCTCGAGGTTCAGCCCCCCTTCCTGGTGAACAGCAAGACGATGCAGGGGACGGGCAACCTCCCCAAGTTCGCGGACGACCTCTACAAGTGCGAGAACGACGACCTGTGGTTGATACCCACGGCGGAGGTGCCCCTGACAAATCTCTTCGCCGGGGAGATCATAGAGGAAGACCAGCTTCCCTACTACTACACCGCCTACACACCGTGCTTCCGGCGGGAGGCCGGCTCTCACGGACGGGACGTCAGGGGTATGCTGCGGCAGCACCAGTTCGACAAGGTCGAGCTGGTCAAACTGACGACGCCGGAGAAGAGCTACGAGGAACACGAGAAGCTGACCGACAATGCCGAGGAGGTGCTGCGCAGGCTGGAGATCCCCTTCCGCACCGTCTGCCTATGCACGGGGGACATGGGATTCGGCGCCAGCAAGACCTATGACATCGAGGTGTGGCTGCCGTCGCAGGACAAGTACCGCGAGATAAGCTCATGCAGCAACTGCGAGGACTTTCAGGCCAGGCGGATGAACACCAGGTACCGTCCCAAAGAGGGAGGGAGGCCGAGGCTGGTCCACACGCTGAACGGCTCGGGCATCGCAGTCGGACGCACCCTTATCGCCGTGCTTGAGAACTACCAGCGCGAGGACGGGTCCGTGGAGATACCGAAGGCCCTGGTACCCTACATGGGCGGCATAAAGGAGATACCAGCAAAGCCGGTTTGAGCAAGAATTTGAAATTTCGATGGAAATCACACTGGATTCCTGTTATCATATAGGTTCGATAGAGTTCTGATCCTCAGAGGGGGCCTTGATCCTGATGAGTGCGGCTATGTACTCCTCCGATACGGTGGTCTGCACTTTGCTGCTCCTGTTGCCCTGTTTTATTGTCCAGCGGGCGTGCAGGAGGATGATGGATAACGCGCAGTACAACTATTTCCGCGACCTGACCCTGATCGGTGCGTGGATAATTGCAGCTGTGTGCGTCGGTGGTCCCTCATCGCGCTTCATCGTGGCCACGGCAGCCATCTCGGCGGTCTTCGGAATGGTGCAGCATATATATCCTAATGCGCTTTGGAAGCCGGTCTACTTGCTGATAGGCTTCGCATTCGCGTTTTTTGGCCCGAGGATAGCCTTCATCGGACTGCCCGCAGGAGAGTACCTCTTCCTGACTCCGGAGGTCTCGGTGCTGATAACCGCTCTGTGGGTCTCCGCGTTCCCGGTCCTGCTGCAAGAACTGGACAATATCCCGGGGATGACCGGTCACATGCTTGCGATCTCCTTCTCACTGATGCTCCTGGCAACCCTCTTCTCGGGGCAAGACCTGCGCGAGGCCTTCTTCATGTCCTTCACCGGGCTGATGCTGCTCGGTGTCTTCTGGAGCAGGCATGGACACATGTACCGCAAGATGGGCACATCCCTGTCGGCCATGTGGGGGATACTGGTCGCCGGCACCTCGGTGCTCGGAGTGAGCAAGGGCATCACGTTCGGCGCGCTGATGATCCTCCCGCTAGGCCTCTTCGCGATTCCCATAGCAGAGACAACGCTTAACTTTATGAACCGGGTAATCTCCTCGAAGTCGAACAATGCCGCCGTCCTTTACAGCAAGCTGATCGGAAAAGGGCTGGACCACCCAAGTGCTGTTCGTTTCATAACCAGCCTGTGCGCGCTGGGAGGCTCGGTAGTCGCGATATCCCAGCTTACACGTCCAATGTCGATGGTGCTGGTCGCGAGCCTTGCCGTTCTTCTTGCGGGTTTGACCATAATCCCGGCCATCAAGAACATGAAGGAGAACACGGACATGCCCAGGAAGCCGTCTATATGGCATACCAGGATCGACAACGTCTCGATGAACTACGCTCTTTCCAAGGCCCGCGGCTTTGCCTCGCCGGGAGGCGGCGCAAGGCTGGTGGCCACGGTAAACGCCCTGGCGGTAATGGAGGCGGAGAAGGACGAAAGATACGCCTCCGCCCTTGCCGACTCCTACTTGACGCTGGCGGACGGCACCGGCCTGGTCTGGGCGCTGAAGCTGCTGGGCACTCCCGTGCAGGAGAGAGTCACGGGAATAGACTACATGATCGGGCTCGCAAGGATGGCCGCCGCCGAGGGATGGCCGGTCTACTTCCTAGGGGCTCGCCCGGGGATAGCAAAGAAAGCGGCTGAAAAAATGAAGACGAGGTTCACCGGGCTTATCATTGCCGGGTTTAGGGACGGCTTTTTCGAGGCCGACGACGATTCGGTGACGAGGGAGATCAGGGAAAGCGGTGCAAAGATTCTTTTCGTTGCCATGGGCATACCCAAACAGGAGATTTGGGTGCACGAAAATACGGAAAAACTCGGAGACCTTGTCGCAGTAGGAGTGGGAGGTGCATTCGACGTCCTGTCCGGGTCCTTGAAACGGGCGCCGCTCTTCCTGCAAAAGGTCGGACTCGAGTGGTTCTATCGCCTCTTGCAGGAGCCGTGGAGATGGAAGAAGGACTTGGATCTCTTCGTATTCGTATTCAAAGTCCTGCTCACGAAGATCGGCTTCTATTCTCCGAAGAGAGAGGATAGGTCTTGATGTACGGCCGCGCGCTCTTCCCGGCTTCGTAATGGACGGTACATCTTGTGTCGATTGCGCGGACGCGCTGATGACTCATGGTTAGGCGAGACATGATACGCGCCCCTGCAGTAGGCGATGGGGCGCTTTTTTTTCTGCTCTCTCGGGCATCCTGTGTCGGTCGCTTGGTGAGACCCCTCCTCACTTTGGTCGTCGGGATGACAAAATAACGAAAAAGGTTCGGGCTCAAGATTGCGGAAAAGACGCTGGATCGAGATGACAGAAAGGGTTATTGTATTGAACGACTGTGTTGACCTCCGACCGGGACGGCGAGGCTGAGGACTTGAAGATAACTGTTTTGACAGTGGGAAAACCTAAGGATCGCTGCTTGGCGGAGCTCGCCGAGCGCTATCTCTCAAGAATGCGTCCCTTTGCACCTGTGGCGCTGGAGAGCGTCGCCGAGTCCAGGGACTTGCAACCGGAGAGGAAAATCGATCAAGAAGGGGAGGCTATTACCAGGGCCCTTCGGGACAGGGATTTTGTCGTCGTTCTTGACGAAAAGGGAACTGGCCTGGACAGTGTCTCTCTTTCCAACTGGCTTGAGAACACCATGAAAGAGGAGCCGGGCAGGATTGTGTTCGTCATCGGAGGGGCTTTCGGTCTTTCCGAGCGGGTCATGCGGAGAAGCGCATTTTCGCTCTCTCTTTCCGCCATGACTCTGCCGCACGAGTTGTGCCTGGTCTTTTTTCTTGAGCAGCTTTATCGTGCCTTTTCCATCATAAAAGGCACAAAATACCACCATTAATCGAAAGGAAGATAGCCTCGTGAAGATGGACAAGATCATGAAACAGGCCCAGAAGATGCAGACGCAGGTAGCGAAGATACAGGAAGAGCTGGCCAATGAGATGGTCGAGGGCAGCGCGGGGGGCGGCATGGTCAAGGTGACGGCCAACGGTCAGGGAGATATTTTCTCCGTCAGCATCGAGCCCGAGGTCGCGGGCGACGATGTAGAAATGTTGGAGGATCTCGTCCTGGCGGCGGTCAACGATGCCCTGAGAAAGAGCAAGGAGTTGGCCAACAGTCGAATGGGGCAGATCGCGAGCGGTATGGGCATACCGGGGCTCTTTTAATCCGGGGAGTTGAAAGGTGTCTCTGCCCGAGTCGTTTGAGAAATTGGCCCTGCTGTTCAGGAAGATGCCGAACGTCGGATCGAAAAGCGCCCGCCGCATGGCCTTCTACGTGCTTCAGCAGCCGCCCTCCTATGCGGATGAGCTGGCGCGGCTTCTCGTCGCGCTTAAAGAGAAGATACACCCTTGTTCCATTTGCGGAAACATAACGGATTCCGATCCATGCTCTATCTGTTCCGATCCGCTGAGGGACAGGAGATCCCTGTGCGTCGTGGAGACGATCGAAGATCTTTTCAGCATCGAGACGGCTGGGGTTTTCTCCGGCCTTTACCACGTCCTGGGTGGACGAGTATCCCCCCTGGATGGAGAGACCATTGATGACAAGCGGCTGTCCGACCTGAGAAAGAGGGTCTTGAACGGAGAGATCGAGGAGGTGATAATCGCGACGAACCCGCGCATCGAGGGCGATCTGACCTATCATGCGATCGTTGACTACATCGGGCCCGTGGACGTTCACATATCGAGGATAGCCTACGGCCTTCCGGTCGGCGGCAGCATAGAGTTCGCCGACAGGACGACGCTGCAGGCCGCGATGGAGTCCCGTGTTCGATTGAAGATAAGCGCCGCTGAAGAGCAATCGTAAAGGCGGCCCTGAAATTGTTGAGAGGAAGCGAGGTGAGATCATGACGGAAGGCTTTGGCAAATTGGTCCAGTTCTTCTTCTCCGGTCTTATGGTCTTCATAGGAGGAATGGTAGGCGCTCAGATCGCCTGGCTTCTCCTGCCCCTGATACCGGTGGACTGGTTTCTGGCGGGGAAAGAGTGGCTTCCCCTTTGGCTGCCGGGAAGGATCGTCTTCACGGTGTTATGCGTGTCTTTATTTGCTTTTGTGGGCTTGATGTTTTCCCCCTTGGTCATCCGACTGCTCGGGTTGATCGGTGCATCAATCGAAATGCAGCTCAAGAACGCAAGCTGGTCGGAGTTGACCGCGGCCACGGCCGGCATAATAATCGGACTTCTGATCGCCAACCTGATAGCCATGCCCTTCTCGGATCTTCCATTGGGGAGCTATGTAGCCGTGGTGTTGAACGTCGTGCTGGCCTACCTGGGAGCGAGCATCCTGCTGAAGAGGCAGAGCGAGATGCAGGGTGTCCTGACTCCCATCAAAGGGATCAGGGAGCGTCTCTCCATGATAAAAACGCAGCAACAGAAGGGCGAGGATGGCCGTGCGGACGACATGGGATCCTGGGAGATTCCGAAAAAGATCCTGGACACGAGCGTGATAATCGACGGTCGCATTCTGGATGTCGCCAGAACCGGCTTTTTAGAGGGTATAATCTTGATCCCCCAGTTTGTCCTTCATGAGCTACAGTCCGTTGCCGACTCCACCGACCCGTCCAGGAGGACCAGGGGCAGGCGCGGCATGGACGTTGTGAACGAGCTGCAAAGGCTGGCTGATACCAGGGTGGAGATCGCTGACCTTACTTTGAGAGACCTCGAGGCCGAGTCCGTGGACAGTGCGCTAGTCGTCTTGGCCGAGAGATTGTCTGGTCAGATAATGACCACCGACTACAACCTGAACAAGCTGGCCCAGATCCAGGGCATCCCGGTGCTGAACGTCAACGACCTTGCAAACGCCATGAAGCCGATGCTTCTGCCCGGCGAGACGATAATCATCGACGTGATAAGAGAGGGCAAAGAGCCCCAACAGGGGGTTGGATACCTTGACGACGGCACCATGTTCGTCGTCGAGGACGGAGAGGCTTATATCGGAAAGCGAGTGGAGGTCGTGGTGACGTCCATGCTTCAGACATCGGCCGGGAGGATGGTATTCGGCAGGATAAGAAGGGAAGTCCGCGCTCCGTGAAGGATGTTTCTTTCGTAGTTGTCGCGGGCGGAAAAGGAGAGAGGACCGGAGGGTCGGTCCCGAAGCAATTTCGACCGTTGGCCGGCTTTCCCCTCTGGAGATGGAGCGTGAACACGGCAGAAAGACTCTTTCTGCGAGGTCTCGTGAAAGAATGCGTGCTGGTACTGCCCGCAGGCGACCTCGACTCGACAGGACGCGAGGTCCGCTCCTTCAAGGTGCCCGTCGTCGTGACTGCAGGCGGGGCGGAGAGGCAGGAATCCGTTCTAAGAGGAATCGACGCTGCCTCGGGAGAGTACGTGCTGATCCACGACGGCGCCCGTCCGTTTTTGTCCGTCTCGCTGGCGGAGCGTCTTGTCGCCGCGCTTGACCGGGAACATGGCGTGCTTCCCCTTCTTCCCGTGTCAGACGCACTGAAGCTGTCGGACGAGGATGGAGCTCTCTCTCCTTTTCCAAGGGAGAACCTGTGGATCACCCAGACGCCGCAGGGTTTCCCAAGGAAGGCGCTGATCAGCGTCCTGAGGTCCCACTCAGGAGGCGCGAAGGACGAGGGAGAGGCTTGGAGCGATTCCGGACTCCCGCTCCGGTCGGTCAAGGGCGAGCGGACGAACATTAAAATTACCTGGGAGGAGGACTTTGCCATGGCCGAGGGCATTGCCCAACGAGCCTTCAGGACGGGCATCGGCTACGACATTCACCCTCTTGTGCCGGGCAGAAGATATATCCTGGGAGGGGTGGAGTTTCCTGATTTTCCCCTCGGTTTTTCAGGGCACTCCGATGGTGACGTCCTCGTCCACGCCGTGTGCGACGCCCTGTTGGGCGCCGCGGGGCTGGGCGATATTGGAATGTTATACCCGGCTAGCGACGACAAGTACAAGGATATGGCGAGCACGATACTGCTCAAGGATGTCGTGGATAGGGTGGAGGGCGAAGGTTGGTCGCTCGAATGGATCGACTGCGTCATAAGCGCGCAGCTGCCAAGGCTCGCCCCGTCGTTGCCTCGGATGATCGAGACTATGGAGGGGTTTTTTCCCGCCTCGTGGAGAGGGAGGCTGCATCTGAAGGCCAAGTCGGGCGAGGGAATAGGCGACGTGGGATACTCTCGTTCGGTTGTGTGCCGATCCGTCGCCACCCTCTCAAAGCCAGGTCATGCCTTCTGATGTCTCGGCCGATGCTCATCAAGGGGGAGATGTCCGTGAGAGAGAAGAAAGTGTTCGAGCGGAACAAATACGAAGACCTCATGTACTGGCCCGGAGTCATTTCTCTTCCGGAACTCGAAGAGGAGGCCATCGGGGATGAAGTCCTGTACGACGAGAGTTCGATAGAGTACGAGGTCTACCTCGATGAATGGTGGGAGGATTTCGTATCCGCCTTTTATCTTTAGGCGTCGAAATATCGATGTCTTATCTTCTTTCTTGTGCTATAATCCTTACAGTCGGATTTTTCGCTGTCCTTTCAAAGAGTGGGGCCTCCCACTCTTTGTTTTTTAAGATGTGAAAAGCGGGGCGATGATGGTGGTATACAGCGACAGGAGCTCTTTCCTTCCTCTGCGCGATATTGTGGAAAAACTGGGTTACGAGTGCGTCGGCATCGAGCTGGTCAATGACGGGGGCGCGGCGTTTTTAAGGGTGTATATAGATACCCTGGGCGGCGTTCAGGTTAAGGACTGCGAGCTGGTCTCCAGGTCGTTGAGCTCGTTTTTGGACCAGAACAGCGAGCTTGTGCCCGGAAAATACTTCCTCGAGGTGAGCTCGCCCGGAATAGAGCGTCCGCTTTTCAACATAGAGGACTACAGGCGCTTCGCTGGCAGGAAGGTGAGGCTGAAGATGCGCCCCTCGGTCCGGGGAAGAAAAGTCCTGCGGGGTGTCATTCTCTCGGCGGAGAACGACAAGGTCGAGATCATGCCTGAATCGGATCAAGAGGGAGAAGGGACGCCCACCGGCATTCCCTTAGGAGACATTTCCCGGGGAAACCTTGTTTACGAGGATGACAAGAGCAAAAGGAGGAGTTCATAAAATGCAGCTTGGTCGCGACTTCGCTCGCGCTCTTGCGCAGATAGTCAAGGAGCGGGGTCTTTCTCAGGAGATAATTGAAGCAAGCCTTGAGGCCGCTTTGATTTCCGCATATAAAAAGTACCAGAGCGGGAGCCAGGATGTCGAGGTGCATATCGACTCCGAAAGCGGAGAGATCTCTATCTGCGAGGTGAGGCAGGTGGTGGAGGAGATCACCGCTCCCGACTCGCAGATATCGCTTGAAGAGGCTCAGTCCAAGGGTTTCCTCGACGTCACGGAGGGCGACTACGTACGGATAGAGCGCAATCCGGAGAATTTCGGCCGCATAGCGGCGCAGACCGCTCGGCAGGTGATAATACAGAGGCTCAAGGACGCGGAGCGCCAGATAATCTTCGAGGAGTTCTCCGACAGGGTGGGAGACCTGGTCACGGGAGTGGTCTTCAAGTCTGAGAATGACCAGGTCCTGATAAGGTTGAACGATAGGACGGAGGCCATTCTGCCCAGGGAGGAAAGGATCGTCGGCGAGGAATATATACCGGGCGACAGGATAAAATTCTACCTCCTGGACGTCAGGCAGACGACCAGGGGGCCGAGGATCGTGGTCTCGAGAACGCACCCGGGGCTGCTACGCAAGCTGCTTGAACTGGAAGTGCCCGAGATACACGATGGGGTCATAGATATAAAGAATATCGTCCGCGAAGCCGGCACAAGGGCGAAGGTCGCGGTTCAGACTCTCGATATGAATGTCGACCCGGTGGGCGCGTGCGTCGGAAACAACGGGGTCAGGATCAAGTCGATAAGCAGGGAGCTCAACGGGGAGAAGGTCGATATCATAGTATGGAACAGCGACCCCCTGCAGTACGTGCGCAACTCCCTTTCACCGGCCAAGGTGGTTAAGATCGAGCCGATTCTCGAACAGGAAAAGGCCGTTACTGTGTACGCCCGTCCTGAACAGCTCTCGCTCGCCATAGGAAAGGCCGGCCAGAACGTCCGCCTTGCGGCCCGGCTGACGGGATGGAAGATCGACATAGTCGCCCTGGAGCCGGAGAGGATGCCCACTTTGCACGATATCTTTCAGGATATCATTGAGGAGGAGGGCTCCAAATAAGTATTTCCCGACAGAAGCGACGCCGTCCGAGGACCTGCGTGGGCTGCCGAGAGGAGTCGCCTAAACGAGAGATGCTCCGAATCGTCAGGACGCCGGACGGGGAGGTGAAGGCCGACCCCGCCGGAAGGTGCCCCGGGAGGGGTGCCTACCTCTGTTACTCGGAGGATTGCCTGGCAGCGGCCAGGAGCAGGGATTCTCTGTCCAAGGCCCTTAAGACCAGGGTGGAGCAGGTCTTCTACGATGAACTCTTGGAGATCGTCCGAACGAAGGACGAAACAGGGGCGCCCGCGGAACCGTGAGAAGGGATTCAGTCGGCTCGTTGCTGTCGTATCTCGGCCTAGCACGCCGCTCCGGTGTGCTCATCATCGGCCAGGATAATGTAAAATCATCCTTGGCGCGTCGTGAAAAACTGCTGCTGCTCTTCTCGGACACGAACTCGGCGTTTTTCAGATCCATTCGGAGCAGGCTCGACGAGGAGGGCGTAGTTGTGGTAGCGCCGGGCAATATTACAGGCGAGGAGCTGTCATCTGCGATAGGGGCTAAAAATGTAAAAGTGGTTGCTTTACCGTTACGCAGCGGTTTTGCCAAGAAGATACTGCAACTGCTTGCGGAAGGGGGAAAAGACATTGAGTAAGATCAGAATTTACGAACTAGCAAAGATGCTGGGAGAGAGCAACAAAGTCCTGATCGATCATCTAACCGACCTCGGCATCAACGTCAAAAGCCATATGAGTTCCATAGACAAGGAAACAGCTCGGCTCTTGGAAGAGATACTGTCGGAGGATCCTTCAAAGGACGGTCCAAAAACTACGAAAGAGGAGCAGAAAGTGACCAAAACCGAAACATTCGAGGTATCGAAAGGCTCGACGGTGAAAGCCGTGGCCGAGCTCCTGAAGGTGACGCCGGCGGAGGCGGTCAAGCGTCTCATAGACGCAGGAATGATGGTCCCCGCGGACGCCGCGGTCGACGATCGATCGTTGGATATTCTCAGCAAGACCTATGGTGTGCTGCTGACCCTTGCCTGCGACGACGCCGAACAAGAGGGCAAGTCAGAGACATGCGACGTGATAAAAAGAAAGCCCTCCATCGGCGACAACATGGAGCCCCGTCCACCCATCGTGACAGTCATGGGTCACGTCGACCACGGCAAGACGACGCTGCTCGACTTCATCCGGAAGACGAACATCACCGCACGGGAGGCGGGAGGGATAACGCAGCACATTGGCGCTTCCATCGTGAGGCACGAGGACAAGCAGATAGTATTCCTAGACACGCCCGGGCATGAGGCCTTCACCGCCATGCGTGCGAGGGGCGCTCGCGCAACGGACGTGGCAATACTCGTTGTGGCCGCGGACGACGGTGTGATGCCCCAGACCCGGGAGGCCATAAATCACGCAAGGGCGGCGGGTGTTCCCATAATCGTCGCGGTCAACAAGATAGACAAGCCGACCGCGAAACCGGATAGGGTGAGACAGCAGCTCTCAGACACCGGACTGACGCCGGAGGAGTGGGGCGGCTCGACGATAATGGTCGACGTGTCCGCGAAGGCCGGCGACGGCATCCCCCAGCTCCTGGAGATGATCCTTCTGGTGGCCGAGATGGAGGAGCTGGAGGCCGATCCGACCGTCCGCCCAGAGGGGGTCGTAGTAGAGGCGAAGCTGGACAAGGGCAAGGGATCGGTCGCCACGGTGCTGGTGCAGCAAGGGTCCTTGTGCAAGGGCGACATCGTTCTTTTCGACACTGCTTGGGGGAAGATAAGGGCGATGATAGACGCCGAGGGCAAGTCGATCGACTGCGCGGGCCCGAGCACCCCGGTGGAGATACTTGGACTGACGGCCGTCCCCCAGCCAGGCGAGGTCTTCAAGACTGTGGTAAACGAACGGGAGGCACGGGACGCGCTCAGCGAAAGGGAGCAGAAGGCCCGCAGCGCCCAGCAGGGCGGAGTGCGCAAGCTGACACTCGAGGAGCTCTACTCACAGCTCAAGGAGGGAGAAATTCCCCTTCTCAACCTGCTGCTCAAGTGCGACGTGCAGGGATCGGGAGAGGCCTTGGCTACTTCCCTTGAGAAGATGGCCACCAACGAGGTCGGGATAAACATCGTACACAGGGGCGTGGGGGGGATAGCCGAGTCCGACGTCATGCTGGCCTCGGCATCGAACGCCGTCATAATCGGCTTCAACGTCCGGCCGGACACGAACGCCAGGAGAGCCGCGGACGCCGAGGGAGTGCAGATACGCCTGTACAACATAATATACGATGCTATCGATGACGTGAAGGCCGCGCTCGAGGGCATGCTAAAGCCCCATATACGCGAGAACACCCTGGGACAGGCGGAGATCCGCCAGGTCATACGGGTTCCAAGGGCGGGCAATGTCGCCGGGAGCTATGTGCTCGAGGGCGTGATCAGAAGAAACTCGAAGATCCGTCTCATCCGAAACGGCATCGTCCTCTGGGACGGTGCCCTGGCGAACCTCAGGCGCTTCAAGGACGACGCCCGCGAGGTGGCGGCAGGGTACGAATGCGGAATAAGCCTGTCGAACTATCAGGACATCGAGGAGGGCGACATACTCGAGGCCTACGAGATCATCGAGGAGAAAAGGCATCTTTGACGGGCCGAGACCGTCGCCATGCGCCTTGTGGCGGGATACTTTTCGCATCGCTCCAGGCGCTTGGTTCAAGAAGCATCAAAGACCGCAGGCGCGTTGTCCGATCTCTTCTCGACAGGATCAGAAGGCGATGGAATGTCTCGGCCTCGGATCTTGGCCCGGATGGAAGCTGGTCGAGGATCGACCTGGCGGTCTCAGCCGTAGCACCCGAAATTTTCATGGTCGAAGAACGACTGCAGGCCGTGCTCTCTTTCCTGTTCAACGAAGAGAGGACGGGCGAGTTCTCAATCATCTACAACTGGCACGAGGTAGCCCGCTATGACGACGTTTCGTATGCAGAGAATAAACAAACTTCTTCAGAGAGAGGTCTCCATATTACTGAGCCTTCGCATAAAGAACGAGATAGCGAAGAAGGCGATTATTACTGATGTCGACTGCTCAAGAGACCTAGAACGAGCGAAAGTGTACTTCACCACCGTGGATCCTTCGGAGAGAGACGAAGTGGCCGAGGCCCTGGCAAGCGTGGCTGGAGCCCTTAGAAGTCGACTGGGCAAGCTGCTGTCCATAAGACAGGTGCCGGCCCTTTCCTTCCTCGTCGACACAAGCGAGGAGCACGCCCGCTCCATCGACAAGCTGCTCGACTCGCTGAAGATGAATGAAGCCCCGGATTCCGAACCGAACCATGACTCCGACGCCGCGCGTCACAAGGCCGACCCGGAGCTTTGAACGGCGGTGAAAACGTGCCCGAGAATACAGGCGTCACAAGAGGGATCTTTCAGGAGATGATTACGATCCTTTCCGATGCCTCGGAATGGATCGTAACCTGTCATGTCCACCCCGACGGAGACGCTCTGGGATCCGCGAGCGCCTTTCTCACCACGGGGAGAGAACTGGGGAAGAAAGTCGTGTGGGGTGGTCCGGACGCCTTCCCGTCCAACTACTCCTTTATCAAGGGCTCGGAGAGCTTCCGCGAGAACCTGACGCTGGAAGAACTGCGCCCGGGGACGGACTCGGTGGTGGTGGCGCTCGATACGGCGAACCGCGCCCGCTCCTTGAAGGACATTTCGTCCCTCCCGAAGGATGTGCCCCTGCTCAACATTGATCACCACGCGGACAACGAGCTGTTCGGAAGCGTGAATTACGTCGACCCGTCCGCCTCGTCCACCGGAGAGATAGTCTGGATGCTCTTCAAAGAGTGGGGCGTCTCCATGAGCATAGATGTCCTGGAGTCCCTCTACACGGCGATCTCGACCGACTGCGGCAGTTTTTCATTCTCTTGCACCACAGCTCGTACCCACAGAATTGCGGCTGAAATGCTCGAGGCCGGCGTGTCGCCGGCGAAGATGAACAAGCTGATAAGAAGTGGATCCTCTCTTCAAGCTCTTCACCTGAGGGGAGTCGCTCTTTCCAGGGCTTTCATCTCGAGTGGATTTGCCGCGTTCACGTGGCTGGAGGAGAGGGACTTTTCGAACACCGGGGCGGAACGGTCCGAGACGGAGTTCATCGTCGGAGAGCTGTTCTCCGTGAAAGACACGGAGTTTGCAGCCTTTTTCGTGGAGGACGAGGACGGCGTCAGAGTCTCTCTGCGTTCAAGAGGCCCGGTGGAGGCCTCCGAGATCGCCCGGCTCTTCGGGGGAGGAGGGCACAGGCAGGCGGCCGGGTGCATTCTCCCGCGCCCCCTGTCGAGGGCGCTGGAGACGGTACGAAACGCAGTGGAGGGAAAGTATGCACAGCGGACTGCTTCTTCTGAATAAGCCCACGGGGGTGCGGAGCGCAGTCTGTTGCGCCATGGTCAAGAGGCGTCTGAAAAATCGCTTCAAGGTAGGGCACGGAGGGACCCTGGACTCGACGGCCGAGGGGCTGCTGCCGATCCTGGTCGGGGCCGCGACCAGGACGAGCGACCTGGTTATGTCCCTCGTCAAGGAGTACGAGGCGACCATGGCCCTCGGAGAGGAGCGCTCGACTGACGACTACTCGGGTGAAGTACTCTTCTCGGGCGAAATGCCCCAAGACGCGGCGGGCCTCGTGAGGTTGTTGTTGCCGTCGTTCTACGGCCTCCGAATGCAGACGCCGCCCTCCGTCTCCGCAGTAAAGGTCAAGGGGCGCCGTGCACACAGGCTCGCAAGATCCGGGGAGTCCTTCCAACTGCGGGAACGGCCTGTCTACATACGATCCATATCGCTGATCGCCCCCGCAGGCTCGGATGGCGACTTGAGGCTGCGGATAGTATGCGGAAAGGGGACCTATATAAGAAGCATCGTTCGGGACATCGGCAGGATGGTTGGATGCGGCGCCCACACAATCGCCCTGACCAGAAAGAGAGTCGGCGACCTGACCCTCGACCGGGCCATTCCATTCGAGCTGTTGCAGGATGACGGAGCAGACATAATTCCACACATAATGCCGCTTTCACGCTTAGCGAAGAACTTCCACCGTTACGAGGCCGCTCAGGATGCGACAAGTCTTCTTCGCTCGGGCATTCCTGTCAGGTTGTCGATGCTCGGGCCGCCCCGGGCCGGGGACTTCGTCGCGGGAAACGGGACTATCGTCATGGGGGACGGGCTTTTCTGCTACGGGACCATCTCCGCGGACGGCCATTTCGTTCCTTCGGTCAACATACTCTTGGGGGGAAAGCCATGATCGTGGTGCTCGGGGCTTTCGACGGTTTTCATCGTGGACACGCCCTTCTGCTAGACAGGGCCCGTGCCCTCGCAGCCGAAAGAAACCCGGACAACTGGGGCGTCGTCACATTCACTCCCCACCCGGACAGGGTGATACTCGGAGACACGGTCAAATACCTGTTCACGGAGAGCGAACGAGACACGCTCGCCAGGTTCTTCGACATCCCCAATGTCGCAAGAATCCCGTTCGACAGGGAGCTCGCAGGGATGAGCCCCGCCGACTTCATAGCCGTGCTCGAGTCGCTTCTACCGGTATCCGGGATAGTGGTGGGGGAGGACTACCACTTTGGGCGAGGACGGAAGGGAGACGCCGACTTCCTGAGGGCCAGGGCATCGTCGAAAGGCTGGGCCTTCGAGATGGTGAGAACCCTGGAGACTGACGCCATGAAGATAAGCAGCAGCAGGGTAAAGACTCTCATAGTGGAAGGCGACGTGATCGAGGCCAGGAACTTGCTCGGATACCCGTTTTTTTTTACCGCCGATGTTGTGAAGGGAGACGGGCGAGGCCGCACTCTCGGATTCCCGACAGCCAACGTGCAATACCCGGAGGACAAGGTCGTCCCCTCGGAGGGGGTGTACGCCGCCTCCGTGTTCCTCGGGGAGAAATGGCTGCCCGGGGCCCTGAACATCGGGTTCAATCCGACATTTCTGAGCGGCTTGGAGTCGCCCCGGTTCGAGACCTATGTGCTGGATACCGACCGCACCTTTTACGGCGAGACCATCTCCGTGTTTATTGAGGAACGCATCCGCCCGGAGATCAGGTTCGGGTCGAAGACCGAGCTGAAGCGGAGGATGAAAGCGGACGCAGATGCCGCCCGTGAAATCTTCGACCGGGCCCGAGAGAGGGATGCCGATGTATACGGACGTCTCGCAGACGCATTATCGGGTTTTCAGGCCCCTCGGACTTGAAATATGACAGATAGGGTGTTAATATTCCACAGGTCACCCGTTCTAATTGCACGGTTTGACCTTTTCGAACTGAATATCGGTTGTTGACGGGCCTGTAGCTCAGTGGATAGAGCGGCACCCTCCTAAGGTGTAGGTCGGCCGTTCGAATCGGCCCAGGCTCGCCATTTTTTTTGAAAGCGGGTGGCGACTTGATCCCATTGTTACGGAAACATTTGGCTCTTTCGGTCGCCATTCTTGCATTATTCTACTTCTTTGCCGTTCCTATGAATTTCTTGACAATCACATCCTCCGGAGGGACGATACTGTACGATGCTCCGGTAGGAGGCGGAGAGTCCTTCATCCTGCGGTTCATTCACTCCGTCGAGAGAACCCCGATAGAGAGCGAATACAGGGTGGTGACAGGTAAGATAGTCCACTGGGAAGAGCGTTTCCTGTCACATAACGCCGGATTGCCGACCGAACCCCCGAGAAACGGGCGGTTCATCATGGCTGAAAACTGGATGATCCTCAGAGGGGGAGGTCCATCCGCCGGCTCCTTTCGCTACAGGGTAGGCAACGAGGAACTGGGGAGGAACCTGCTTTTTTTGCCGAACGGCTCCGAGGTCCTCCTCTACGTGGACTGCAAACATGATCTCCTTCTGTTTCGTGCGGAATTGTCCTGTTTGTTCGAGCACTATGTAATAGTTCTGGTCGATATGGCCAAAAATTAGGAGGTGGTCTTTTTGGCAGATGTCGATGAAAAGAAGACATCCGTTCAAGAAGAGATTGATCTTGACGCTTTAAGAAGAGAGTTCGACACGGAGGCGGGCTACAGGGATCTAAAAGGCGTTCCGGCCGTGATTGTCACCGCGCTGGCCGTGTGCATGTCCCTCTTTCATCTTTACACGTCGGGCTTCGGCCTGATGCAGTCCCTCATCCAGGCCTCTGTCCACCTTGCATTCGTCCTGGTTCTCGTCTTTTTGCTCTATCCGATCTCGCCGAAGCTGGTACAAAATGACATACCCTGGTACGACTACGCCCTGGCGATCCTGGGAGCGTTCGTCACCCTCTACCTCGTGGTCGAGTTTGACTCTCTGATCGGAAGGGCCGGATTGCCTACCACCATGGACATAGTCGTATCCTTCCTTGGAATCGCCGTCCTGCTCGAGGCCACGAGGCGCGTCACCAGCCCGGTGCTGCCGATCATCGCCATCTGCTTCCTCCTGTACTGCTACTTCGGGCGCAGCTTCCCGTCTCTGTTCCAGCACAGAGGCTTCAACATCTATCGCATAGTCAACCACATGTACCTCGGGACAGAGGGTATATTCGGCATACCTCTGAGCGTCTCGGCGACGTTCGTCTTCATGTTCATACTGTTCGGCTCCATGCTGGAGCAGACCGGGATGGGAAAGTTCATCATCGACCTGGCGATGGCGCTGGCTGGATGGGCGACCGGTGGACCTGCGAAGGTCGCGGTCATAAGCTCGGGGCTCATGGGCTCGATCTCAGGCTCGTCTGTCGCGAACGTATGCACCACCGGAATGTTCACAATCCCCCTGATGAAGAGCGTTGGCTACAAGCCGCACTTCGCCGGGGCGGTGGAGGCCGTCGCTTCGACCGGCGGACAGATAATGCCCCCCGTGATGGGAGCGGCCGCTTTCATCATGGCCCAGTTCATGGGAGTTCCCTACATACATGTGGCGCTCGCCGCCGTGGTGCCGGCCCTCCTGTACTACTTCGCCGTCATTATCCAGGTCCACTACGAGGCCAACAGGCTCGGATTCAAGGGCCTTCCCAGGGAACAGCTGCCGCCCCTCTTCCGTCTGCTTCGGCAGAAGGGGCACCTGCTCATCCCCCTCATCGGGATAATCTACTTCCTGATCGGGGGGTACACGCCGCTCAAAGCTGCATACAACGGTATCCTCATCACGATCGTGGTGTCGTGGCTTAACAAGGAGACCAGGATGACCCCAGCCCGGTTCCTCGCAGCGCTGGAGAGCGGTGCGAGGGCCGCGCTCGGCGTGGCCTGCGCCTGCGCCACTGTCGGCATAATAGTCGGGACCGCGACTCTCACCGGACTCGGACTGAGAATTGCAAGCGCTATTGTCACCCTCGCCGGAGGGAGCCTCATGCTCACGCTGCTGCTGACGATGGTCGCGTGCATTCTCCTGGGGGCCGGACTGCCTACCACGGCCAACTTCATAGTCACAAGCACCATGGCCGCACCGGCGCTGGCCCATCTAGGAGTGCCCCCGATGGCCGCATACATGTTCGTGCTCTACTTCGGCATAGCGGCCGACCTGAGCCCCCCCGTGGCCCTGGCGGCCTACGCGGGCGCGGGAATCGCCGGCGCCGAGCCGATGAGGACCGGCATGACCGCCGTGAAACTGGCCCTTGCGGGGTTCATAGTCCCGTTCATCTACGTCTACAACCCAATACTTGTACTGGTCGACTTCAGCCTGTTCCCGTTCATAATGGCGACTATCACGGCCCTGATCGGGGTAATGTTGCTGGGGATGACCACTATTGGTTATTACAAGGGCGAATTGAAACTGTGGAAGAGGGTTCTGGCCTTTGTGGGCGCTATAGGCCTTCTGATACCGGGATGGCAGAGCGACCTGTTCGGACTTGCTATTTTGGGCCTGATTTACATTATTCAGACCAAGACCTTTGAGAATAGCACAAGTCTATAGCCGACGGTAGTTCCCAAAATGTGTTAATATTGTCTGGTTTATTACCGTCCCGAGACATCAAGGGACGGTTTTCCTATTTCAACAAGGGGGTTTACTAATGAGCACCGACTACAAGGGCACTCTTTCTCTTCCGGAGACGGCGTTTCCAATGCGCGCAAATCTCGTCAAGAGAGAGCCGGGATTTCTGCAGTTCTGGAAGGATCAGGACATATACGGGAAGATGTTGAAAAAACGCAACGGGGCGCCGCTTTTCGTACTCCATGACGGACCTCCGTACGCGAACGGACACATCCATATAGGCACGGCGTTCAACAAGATCCTCAAGGACTTCATACCGAAGTACAAGTCCATGAGAGGCTTCCGCTCCCCCTACGTCCCCGGGTGGGACACTCACGGCCTCCCGATAGAGCTGCACGTCATCAAGAGCATGGGGGTCACCAAGGACACGGTCGACCCGGTGCTGCTACGTGAGAAATGCACCGAGTACGCGCTGAAGTTCAGGGATGTCCAGAGGGAGGAGTTCATGCGCCTCGGAGTTCTGGGCGACTGGGATAACCCCTACATGACCCTTCACCCGGAGTACGAGGCGGTGCAGATAGGCGCCTTCGCCGACATAGTCGCGAAAGGCTACGTATACAAGGGACAGAAGCCCGTCTTCTGGTGCATAGAGTGCCAGACCGCGCTCGCCGCCGCCGAGATCGAGTACTGGGACGAGCCCTCGCCCTCGGTGTACGTCGCATACTCGATGACCAACGCAGAGACCCTCCTGCCCTCGCTGAAGGGAGAGGACGTGGACATAGTCGTATGGACCACTACGCCCTGGACGCTGCCGGCAAGCATGGCGGTCGCGGTGGGCCCCGATCTTCAGTACGTCTTCGTGCGATCGGGGAGGAAGGTCTACCTCTTCGCGGAGGCGCTGCTCGAGAGTGTGTCGAAGGAGACCGGGCTTGAGTTCGGAGAGATTCTGGGCCGCCTGAGAGGGGACGAGCTGCTCGAAGGCGTGGCGCTGCATCCCTTCTACCCGGAGAGAAAGATACCCATCCTCCCCGCGGACTACGTGCTGCTCGACACGGGCACCGGCTGCGTCCACACAGCCCCGGCCCACGGAGTCGAGGACTACGAGACCTGCGTCAAGTACGACATCGAGATATTCAACCCCGTCGACGAGAGGGGACGCTTCAAGGAGGGAACCGAGCTGGTGGGGGGACTGACCCTGGACGAGGGCACGGAGAAGCTCTTAGAGGTCTTGACGGAGAGCGGGCGGCTTCTCGGCAAAGGAAAGATCGTGCACTCCTATCCTCACTGCTGGCGCTGCAAGAAGCCAGTCATATTCCGATCCACGGACCAGTGGTTCGTCTCTGTCTCCGATTTCAAGGAGGGCGCCCTAAAGACCATAGAGGACGACGTCCGATGGATCCCCGATTGGGGGAAGGAGCGGATCTTCAACATGGTTCGCGACCGCTCGGACTGGTGCATCAGCCGTCAGCGCATATGGGGAGTTCCCATCCCAGCCTTTTACTGTAATAGCTGCAACAGGCCGATTCTGACCGAGGACAGGATTCGTTCGGTGCAGGCGCACGTCCACGAGCACGGCAGCTCGGCCTGGTGGAGCATGTCACCGGAGGAGCTGCTCGGAGACCTCTGCTTCTGTCCGCACTGCCAGGGCGGAGACCTGCGCAAGGAGACCGACATCATGGACGTCTGGTTCGACTCAGGCACCAGCCACGCTGGAGTTCTGAGAACTCGTCCGGATCTTAAATGGCCCTCGGACATGTACCTGGAGGGAAGCGATCAGCACAGGGGATGGTTCCAGACATCGCTTCTTACCGCGGTGGCCCTCTTCGGCAGAGCCCCCTACGACCAGGTCCTCACCCACGGTTTCATAATGGACGGGGAGGGGCGGAAGATGTCGAAGTCGCTGGGGAACGTCGTTGCCCCACAGGAGATCATCGACGAGTACGGGGCCGACATACTGCGCCTCTGGGTCGCATCCACGGATTACAGGAACGACGTGAGGATCTCGAAGGGGATCATCAAGAACCTCAGCGAGTCCTACCGGAGAATTCGCAACACGGCTCGCTACCTGCTGGCCAATCTCAACGACTTCTCCCTGGACGAGCTGGTCCCCTCGGACAAGATGCTGGAGATGGACCGCTGGATACTGGCCAAGCTGAACTCGATAATCGACAGGGCGAACGTCGCCTTCGACAACTACGACTTTCACGTTCCCACTTTCTCCATCCACCAGTTCTGCGTGAACGAGTTGAGCTCCTTCTACCTCGACGCGAACAAGGACCGAATGTACGCGGACGGCAGGAAATCCCTCTCGCGAAAGAGCGGACAGACGGCGATGTGGCACGTCCTGTCCGCCCTCACGAGGATGCTGGCGCCGATCCTGAGCTTCACCGCGGAGGAGATATGGTGGGAGATGCGCAAGATCGACCCCTCTCTGCCCGAGAGTGTATTCCTGTCCGACTGGCCGCTGCTGGACGAAAACATGAGAGACGCGGAGCTGGAGGCGAAGTGGGAGGCGGCTCTGACCCTTAGGGACGCCGTCAGCCGGGCGCTTGAGACCGCGAGGACCTCCGGCATAATCGGGCACTCCCTGGACGCCGGAGTGGTGGTGGAGATAAAGCCGGGGGACGGGATCCTCTCTCACTTCTCGGACGAGGCCCTCAAGACGTTCAGCATTGTATCGTCATTCGCGCGTTCGGAAAGAGTCGAAAACATGAGCGTGATCCAGAAGGACGAGGAGACCGGCTTCACGGTTGGAGTGGACAAGGCCCCTGGAGAAAAGTGCCCGCGATGCTGGCAGTACACCGAGACGCCGGACTCCGAAGGACTTTGCCCCAGGTGTGCGCGGGTGCTCGCAAGCCCTGACGGTGACTAGAAAGAACCGCCGAGCGAGCTGCGTGGAACAGGTGCGTTTGGTTTCAGAGGAGGTCGAGGCGGGAGATCGCCTTGACCTCTTCATAGCCGAAAGACTCGACCTGCCGCGCTCCTTCGCTAGAAGGCTGATCGAGACCGGGGCCGTCGCGATAGACACCGGAAAGAGGCCCAAGCCAAGCCTGAGGGTCGCCGCAGGCATGGGCGTTCTTGTATCGTTGCCGCCGGTCGAACCTGCGCTTAGTCCCGAGCCCGTCCCGTTTCAGTTAGTATACGAGGATCCCTGGCTCATGGTGGTGAACAAGCCATCGGGGCTGGTCGTCCATCCCGCGCCGGGAAACTGGCGTGGCACCCTCGTTCACGGACTGCTTCACCGCTTCGGAAGGTGGGGAGAGTTCATCGACGAGGACCGCCCCGGCATAGTTCACCGTCTCGATGCGACATCCTCGGGGCTTCTCGTGGTGGCGAAGGATCAGATGACCCTGGAGGAGCTCCAGCGGCAGTTTCGCAACAGGGAGGTCGAAAAACTCTACCTCGCCCTGGCCGAAGGCAGGATCGCCGACAGCTCCGGCAAGATCGACATGCCCATTCAAAGATCGGTCCGCAACAGACTCCGGATGAGCACGGGCCCCGAAGGAAAGGAGGCAGTGACGGTCTTTCGCGTCCTGTGGCGCAGGGGGGGGTATTCGTTCGTGGAATGCCGGATACCCACGGGCCGCACTCACCAGATAAGAGTCCACATGAGCCGCCTGGGGCATCCCCTCGACGGCGACTCCCTGTACGGCGCGTCAAAGAAGAGCGCCCGGAGATTAGGCAGGGTCTTTCTGCACTCCTGGAGGCTCTCATTCCGTCACCCGTTCACAGGAGCAAACTCCTCCTTCACCTGCCCTCTGCCGGAAGAACTGACCGCACGGCTTCGGGAGATTCTCTCCAAAGATCGGGGCTGACCTGTACCGTCCTCGGATTTGTGTAGGTGACGAGTGCGATGGCGCCGCCAGGCACGGACCTCACGTACTTACGCTCGGTGTAATCGACCTGCGCTTTCGTCGAGAGCCTCGCCTTGCTGAACCAGGCTGCGAGAGAGGCAGCCAGCAAAATCACCGCTTCGGTATAGTCCTCCCTTCCGTCGATCCTCTTGACTATCACGTGCGCTCCGGGGATCTCGTGAACGTGGAACCACAGGTCCTCCGGGGACGCGACCCTGAAGGTCACATGCCTGTTTCCCCTCGCATTCAGGCCGACGTAGAACTCGCAGCCTGCGTGAGAGAAGCGGATATGCGGCGGAAACTTTTCCTTTTTCCTCCCGGAGCGGCCTTTTTTCGAAGGAGTCAACCAGTCGAGGGTGTCCTTTATCGCCTCGGCCAGAAGGCCCGTATCCTCGATGGACTCGAGGGCGTCCATCTGATCCTCGAGCTCCGCCACCCCTCGGCTCAGCGCGGTTATCCTCTTATGAACGGCCTCCAGGTCTATCTTGCTCTTCCTGTACTTTTTAAAGTACCTCTCGGCATTCGCCGCCGGGGACAGCTTCTCGTCGAGGCCGATCACTACATTTTTCCCGGACTCGTAATCGACAAGGGACACCTCTTTGCATCCGCGCGGAACCAGGTGGAGAGAGGTCAGCAGAAGCTCGCCGTATTTCCTGAACTCCTCCCCCCGCTCGGACAGCGAGACCTGGTTCTCAAGTCCGTCGATATGCCTCCTTCGGCTCTTTATCTCCCTTTCAAGTGCCTTTCCGACCGCTACCAGCTCCTTTTTCCTGTGGGCGGAGAAAAGGACGCTCGAGGCCTCCTTGCCGCAATACCGAAGAAGATCCCCGTTTATCGGCACCGCATCAAGAAGAGGGACGGGGAAGGCGGTAATATACTTTCCGATTCTCTGCAGCAGAATCGGACTTGGAGGATCGCCTTCGTCGAAAAGAGCGCGAAGGGCGGCATTAAGCCGTGACGGGCAAAGGCCCAAAAATGTCCGCGTCAAGGCCTCGACAAGGGTTCTGCCGACCCCCTTCAACTTCCAGACCTCGTCCGCCGAGGCGAGAAGAGTATCATCCGACCAGGGCTCGCCCTTCAACGGCGGAGGGGGGGTGTAAGGCAGGCCGGGAAGGACGGTCCTGTAGCGGTTGACGTCCGCGTGAATGTGCTTCGCCGCGTCCAGGACGGTCTTTTCGTCGTCGATCAAAATAAGATTTGAGTTCCTGCCCGTCCCCTCGAACAGGAGGGAGGACTCGACGGAAAAACCGGCCCCCACGACCCTGTCAAACCGCAGCTCGAGGATGCGATCGTTGAAAAGCTGCACGGCTGAACACAATGAGGCATTCAGCAGATTCTTCTTAAGGGCCTCGCCGAACGAGGACCTCGTGCCCCTCGTCCGCCTCAGGGCATCGACAGTCTCGTCCGCAATTATGCCGAGTCCGTAATTCTCCGCGTGCCAGGAGATGAAAAGCCACTCTCCACCGCCCATCCTCAAGGCAGCCCATACCTCTCCCGTCTCAATCCTGTACACCCTGGACGGCAGTACTCGCCTGTTAAACTCCCGTGAAATAACCGTCAACAGCTCGGGCCCGAATGACATGCTCATCGCTCCATCCCGTATGATCTCTCCAAGTGCAAGAGTATATCATTTCATCAACTCCGGCGGGGGAGAGACCGAATGTTCGGAGGCGATCGATGAAAATGGGTGTTTTCACGAGCGCTTCCCGATAATATTTTACAACCTCGCCGCCGACGCCCTTGACAAACGAGCCCACGCTGATTACAATATTCGCCGTTGGTCTGACTGGGGCTGTAGCGCAGTGGGAGCGCGCTTCCCTCGCACGGAAGAGGCCGGGGGTTCGAATCCCCCCAGCTCCACCAGGGACTGCCAGGCGGATGAACCGTTACAATATAGAACATCGGGGCGTAGCGCAGTCTGGTTAGCGCACCTGCTTTGGGAGCAGGGGGTCGAAGGTTCGAATCCTTTCGCCCCGACCAGCGGGACAGGCGCGGGAATAGCTCAGTCGGCTAGAGCGATGGCCTTCCAAGCCGTAGGTCGCGGGTTCGAATCCCGTTTCCCGCTCCATTTATCAGGCGCCTGTAGCTCAGCCGGACAGAGCAACGGCCTTCTAAGCCGTGGGTCGCGGGTTCGAATCCTGCCGGGCGCGCCAGTAGACAGAGACGGTGAGCGTAGTTCAATCGGTTAGAGCACTGGACTGTGGCTCCAGAAGTTGGGGGTTCGAGTCCCCTCGCTCACCCCAGTTTTCAACGAGCGCCCGTAGCTCAGTGGATAGAGTCACAGACTTCGGATCTGTTGGTCGCGGGTTCGAATCCTGCCGGGCGCGCCAAAAGGAAAAATGTGGACTGTTAGCTCAGTTGGCAGAGCAGCTGACTCTTAATCAGCGGGTCGTGGGTTCGAATCCCTCACAGTCCACCATTTTCTTCTCATTACAAGTGCATTGCATCGCACGAAATGCATCAAAGGCTCGTCTTGAGGCGAGCCTTTTTTGTTTTCTCCATTTTCGGCTGAAATGGTACAATGCATTTGTACAGAGACACCGGAGACCATTTTTGGGAGGTAATCGCATGAAGAAGATTTTTTTCACGAGCATGGCTCTGCTTGCTCTGCTTGCCAGCCCTCTCTTCGCCGTGGACATCGATGGCAGCAGTGACTCGCCCTTGCTACGGAGGTTCGAAGGGTCCTTCATCGTTCAGCACTCGGCCCAGGAGTTCGACGAAACTGTAGTTCCGCTTGGGGAGACTGTCCGAAAGGACGACAACTATGTCTTCACTGATTATCAAAGGGTCGAGGGCAGGACGACACGAATAATGTATATCACCCCTCCCGGGACCAGCTCCCTCGAGGTGTTCAGAAACTACGAGGAGGAGCTGAAAGAGAGGGGGTACACTATTCTCTTCAAAGGAGCGAGGGAAGAGCTCGGCCCCCACGACTCCTTCGCCGAGCTGCTCTACGGAAGGGACAGGCATTACCCCGTCCCCGGTCAAGAGTCGACAAAGAAGCAACGCTTTCTCTCCGCGCGCCTAGGCAGGGACGAGGGCGACGTCTACGTGACAGTCTGTTCGTTCGAGAACCACTTCTGGGACATCGCCGGGACGAAGATGGAAAAGGGCAGGACCTACTGCAGGGTCGACGTGGTGGAGACAAAGCCGATGCAGGTCAAAATGGTCGTGGTCAAGGCGGAGGAGATCGCACGCGAGCTGGAGTCGTCCGGAAGGATTGCGCTCTACGGAATCTTCTTCGACACGGACAAGACGGATATAAAGCCCGAATCCAAGCCTGCTCTTGAGGAAATGGCCAAGATGCTGAAGAGCTCCCCCGGGCTTCGGGTGCTGATAGTGGGGCACACGGATAGCACGGGGGACATAGAGTACAACATGGGCCTCTCCAAGAGAAGGGCGGAGTCGGTGGTCAAATACCTCAAGGAGCACTACGGCTTCGCTGGCTCCAGGCTCATCCCCGCCGGTGTCGGCATGTTGGCGCCCGTCGCGACGAACAGGACCGAGGAGGGGCGGGCTAAAAACCGCAGGGTCGAGCTGGTGGAGCTGCAGTGACAGAGGGCGTGGGTGGACGGATTTTGAGGAAACTATATTACGCCTTGCTGCTGTCCCTTATGATGATGCCTGTTGCTCATGCCGCGTATGCGACAGCTGTCGAAGGGGGTCCTTCCCTGGCAATGGGGCCGGGCGTCGCCGAGAAGCTCGAGGCTCTGGGCGCTGAGTTCACACTTGACTGGGGACTTTACCAGGACACCTGAGCCGAGGAGGCCTCCGCTCTCGTCGAGAGCGGAAAGCCAAGCTCTGCCGACGGCTATCTTCTTCTTCTCGATGACAGCGGACGTATCAGAATCCATGTCTCGAGAAACATGACTTTCATCGACGACACAGTGCTGATAGAGCACACGGTTCACCGGGGGCGCGACATCTTCATCTGCCGGTCGGTCGAGCCTTACGAGTAAGACGGACTTCACAAAGAGGCTGCGAAGTGGTATCATTCCTCATCGTCCGGCGCGAGAGTGGTGGAACGGCAGACACGCTGGACTTAGGATCCAGTGCTTTCGGGCATGGGGGTTCGAGTCCCCCCTCTCGCACCATTTTTATCCCTCGCCGTACCGGGACACAGTGCCCTCTTTGCGCGGGTAGGGCTTTGGAATGAAGTCGACGGCCTTGTAGCCGATCGCGACGGCGTAGCAGGGTTTATATCCCTCCGGGATGCGTAGTGATGCGGTCTCCGCCTCGTCCTCGAAAAGATACCGGGCGAGTCCGATCCAGCATGTGCCAATGTCGAGCGACTCCGCCGCGAGGAGCATGTTCTGGATCGCTGCGGAACAGTCCACGACGGAGGAGAGAGGCCCGTCGGCGCGGTGTACGCCGGAGACTATAATCACGGTGGGAGCGCCGTGGAAGAGGTGGTAGCCCCTCTTCATCGACAGGTCTCTCACCCAGTCGATCGGCGACTTGGTCATCTTGTCCACGGCGAACTCGCTCATCCGGTCAATCTTCTCCCTGTCCTGGATGATGAGGAAGTGCCAGGGTTGAGTGTTGTGTCCGCTGGGCGCCCAGAGAGCGGCCTCGATTATCGCGTTCAGCTCGTCGTCCGCAATCTGCTCTTGCTTGAAGCGCCTCACGCTGCGTCGGTTTTTTATAGTCTGCAGAACCAAGTTTATTGGAATTACCCCCTTAATATAAATGTTCCTATTCGCGACTATATGATAAAATACCGCGAAACTAGGAAAAAGGCTACTGCACTTTTTTACTTTTTCACTCTCTGCGGCAGTTTCTTCTGCAGAAAGGAGCACGACACAATGAAAAACAGGACCATGAAAGTCATTTGCATTCTTATGTTGCTCGCACTTTTCTACCCGAACACCAACCAGGCCTCGGCGGCGCCCTTCGGCAACAGCCGCGAGTACCACGCAATGGAGAACTGTAGATCTGCTAAAGACCAGTTGAAAAGAACCCGGGCTATCGAGAGCTACCTCAAGAGAGTCAACCCCAAGATTTCCTCCGCTAACGCCTCCCTGTACGCAGGACTGATCGAAAAACACTCCCAGCATTACAAAGTGGATCCCTTCCTCGTCACATCCATCATGGCAAAAGAGTCGACCTTCAAGGCCAATGCCGTGAGCAAGGGCAATTATGGCCTAATGCAGATCAATTGGAAGGCCAACGGTCCGTGGATAAAAAAGACCTTCCCCGTAAAGGACACCAAACAGCTTTTGGTACCGGACAATAATGTACGCATCGGTGTATGCATCATCGCGTCGAAGATCAAGTCCTCCGGTGGGGACGTGGACAAGGGACTGGACAGGTACAGAGGAAGATCTCTCTCGTCATACAGAAACGGCGTGATGAAGCACTACTCGGCCCTGTACACTCTCTTCGCCCGACTCTAATACGATCCCATGCATTTCAAGCTGGCCGCTGTCGTACTTGCCGCCGGATACTCGAGCCGCATGGGCTTTTTCAAGCCTCTCTCCAGGCTGAAGGGAGTCACGGCCCTTCAGAGGGTGATCATGTCGCTGTTTGAAGCGGGCGTAGAGGATGTACTGGTCGTAACGGGGCACAGGGGCGAGGACGTGGGGCGACTCGCCGCGAGCTGCGGCGCCGAGACAGTGCACAACCCCCTATTCGACCGGGGCATGTTCACCTCGGTGCAGGCGGGCGTCGCGGCCATGCCGGAGGATGCCGGGGCATTCTTCCTCCTGCCGGCGGACATTCCGGCGGTGCGTCCGGCCACTCTTATAAGCATGGCGAACATTGCTTCGCCCGACAGGGTCGTTCACCCGGCCTTCAGGGGGAGACGCGGTCATCCCCCCTTGATCGGCACCTCGCTGATCCCCTTGATTCTGAATCACACCGGGGAGGGAGGGCTTCGCGCCGTCTGGGAGTCGCGGGCCATCACGAACGTGGAGCTGCCCGTGTCCGACCAGGGAGTGCTGATGGACATGGACACAAGGAAGGATTTCGAGCTGATCCTCGTTCGCCTGGAGACTAATTCAACAACCCCTTCGAGAGACGAAAGACTCGCCCTCTGGGAGATGGCGGAGACACCGGAACGGGTCCGTCGTCACTGCGATAGGGTGGCGTCCACCTGTCTCGCGATCGGCATGGCATTAAAGCGAAGAGGAGTCGAGGTGGACCTGCCTCTTCTGAGGGGAGCGGCTCTCTTTCACGATGTCTGCCGACACCGGGAGGACCATGTTCGCAGGGGAGAGGAGTTTCTGAGGACCAACGGTTTTCCGAAAATGGCGGCCGTGGCGGCGTGTCACAAGGACCTGCCATCACGGGCTCCTGTAGAGGCCGCTATCCTTCACCTATCGGACAAGCTCGTCAAGGACACGGGGATAGTCACTCTCGCCGAAAGGAAGAAGCAGATGCGAGCGGCATATGGCACCGACGCGGACGCTTGGGCTTCGATCGGCAGACGCTACGCCGCCGCAAGAAGGACGGCCCGGATGGTGGAAAAAAAGACTGGGTGTCCCCTCTCTGATATTCTTGATCATTTAACCTGAAACCCCTCTGGACAGTTTACATTGAATGTTATAAGGTTAACCGAGGAATTTCGTTCCCATGGAACGAATTACGAATGGGATCATACCGAAAAAGGGGGAGAAAAATGAGTACGGTTCAATGGTTTTTTCCGGATACTTTAGAGGAGGCCCTCGCGTATCTCGGAAGAGAGGGTGTGGCGCCTCACGGCGGAGGGACCAATCTGGTCAAAAGCGGCATTTCCTCCCTCAAAGGAGTGGTTGATCTCTCAAGGCTGGAGCTCGACTTCATGAAGATCGACAAGGGAGTTCTCGAAGCGGGCGCGACCCTGACCTTTTCCGGGGTCGCGGATAATCTGGCCAACCTCTATCCAGATTGCCTCCTGGGAAAGGCGCTTGGAACATCCGCCTCGACCCCGCTGAGAAACAGGATCACACTAGGCGGCTCTGCGGCTCTATTCCCCCTGTGGTCGGACCTGATAGGCCCCATGTCGGTTCTTCAAGGGAGCGTTTGCGTAGCCGGGGAGAACGAGGGCAAATACGCCTTCGACACGTGGCTCGCAAACGGCGCCCTCCTGCAGGGCAGCCTGATCACATCGCTTCTCTTTCCGGACCCGGTCGACTGGCTCTCGTACTTCTACAGGGAGATCAGGGTCGGGTTCGATTACCCCGCTTTCACCGTATCCATCCTGGCCAGGAAGAACGGCGACAGGGTGGACGAGGTGCGCATAGCTGTCTCAGGCGGACTTGATAGGGTGCGGCGTCTCTCCGAGCTCGAGGAGAAACTCTCAGGCGCGGATCTGTCGGAGCTGGACAGACTCGACGTCAGGAGGATGGCGACCGTAGAGTTCGGCAAGAAGCCGTCGGGTTCGCCGCAATACCTGTCCGATATGGCCGCGCTGCAGGTCGAACGGGGATTGAAGAGGATACTCGCCGAGGAGGTGAAGTCCAGATGAACGGATCTTTCGTTGTGAACGGCCGTAGGGTCGAATGGTCCTTCGAGCCGCAGGACACCCTGCTGGACGTGTTGCGTGCGAACGGGCATCCGGAGGTGCACAGGGGATGTGACGAGGGGTCCTGCGGGGCCTGCTCGGTGCTGCTCGACGGCAAGCTTGTGAACTCCTGCCAGGTGTTCGCCGCGTCGGCGATCGACAAGGAGGTTCTGACCGTCGCGGGCATAGGGACGATTCACGAGCCTCACCCGCTGCAGGCGGCCTTCGTCGAGACTACCGCCGTACAGTGCGGGTTCTGCACCCCTGGCATGATCCTGGCGTCCCTCGCGCTTCTCCGCAAGAACCCAAACCCGTCGGAGGAGGACATCCGCTCCGCGCTGGACGGGAACTATTGCAGGTGCACGGGGTACGTCAAGATCATCGAGGCGGTCAAACTCGCTTCAAGGAGGATGAGCGCTCATGACTGATCTGAACATAGTTGGAAAATCCGTAGAGAAGGTCGATTCACTATCACTCGCTTGCGGCACGGCTCGTTACGCCTCGGACTGCGAGCTTCGCGACCCCCTCTTCCTGGCCTTCGCCCTATCCGCCGTGCCCCATGCCGAGATTCTCTCCATAGATGATTCGCAGGCTCGGGCCGTGGACGGGGTAGTGGACGTCTTCCACTCCTTCAACACCGAGTCGCCCCTCTTCTCGACGGCCGGGCAGGGACATCCGGAACCCTCCCCCTACGACACTCGCCTCTTCAACAAGAGGGTGAGGTACAACGGTGAGATAGTCGCGGCGGTGCTGGCGGAAAGCCTCAGGGCGGCCCGAGCGGGAGCGAGGGCGATGAAGCTGGATTACTCGCCTCTTCCGACTCTGTTCGACCCGGAGAGGTCGATGGACGCCGATTCGCCGAAGCTCCACGATGGAGCGGATGCCTACGCCCCACTCCCCGTGCCCTACAGGCCGGAGGAGAACGTGGCGGGCGAGGTGCTCTTCTCCTACGGCGATCTTGAAAAAGGCTTCACCGAGGCCGACCTGACAGTGGAGGAGACCTTCAGGACGCAGCAGGCATCTCACTGTGCGCTGGAGTTGCACAACGCATCCGCATACTTCGATGAAAAGGGAAGGCTGGTGATAGTCGTATCCACCCAGGTACCCTTCCACTCCAGGCGAATTGTATCCAATGCGACGGGGATTCCTCTTCATATGATAAGGGTGATCAAGCCTCGGATCGGCGGTGGCTTCGGAGGCAAGCAGGAGGTCCTGGTAGAGCTCTACACGGCTCTCGCGGCCTGGAAGCACAAGAGGAGCGTCAGGGCGGAGATGACCCGCCCGCAGGTGTTCACCTCGGCCCGCACCCGCCACCCGATGAGGGTGAGGATAAAGACCGGTGTGAAAAAGGACGGGACCATCACGTCGATGGACATGAACGACCTGATGGACAGCGGCGCGTACGGCGCCCACGCCCTCACGGTGCTCTCCAACGCGGCCTCCAAGGTACTGCCCCTGTTCAACAAGATCGAGAACCTGAATTTCACCGGGAGGTCCGTCTACACGAACCTGCCTGTCGGGGGCGCGTACCGAGGATACGGTGCGACCCAGGGATATTTTCCCTTCAACCAGCACATCGACGAGCTGGCCCGCAGAATAGATATGGACTTCCTCGACTTCGCCAAGATGCATCACATAAGAGAGGGAGAGACCTCGGCGGTCTTCGAGGCGATAGGCGAGGGAACCGAGGGAGTGAAGCAGGTAGTTAGGTCGTGCAAGCTGAGCGAGTGCATAGACATAGGCGCCAAGGAGATCAAGTGGCACGAGCTCCGCGGCAAGAGGATCAAGGACGGCCCGCTGGTGAAGGGAATCGGGGCGGCGGTTGCCATGCAGGCCTCGGGGATCCCCCAGGTCGACATGGCCAGCGCATCCATGAAGATGAACGACGACGGCTCGTTCAACCTGATGGTCGGGGCTACGGACATAGGCACCGGGTCCGACACGATACTCTCCCAGATCGCGGCCGAGGCTCTGAACGTCCCGCTCGAGATGATCATAGTCCTGTCGTCCGATACGGACCTGACCCCCTTCGACGTCGGAGCGTACGCCTCGTCCACGACATACGTGTCGGGCCGTGCGGTTCTCTCGTGCGCGGAGAAGATCCGCGACCAGATCCTCTCGGTCGCGTCGGCGATGACGGGCGCGCCCATCGAGCAGCTCTCGCTGGGGGAGAGCAAGGTCGTGAACAGGACGACCGACGAGGAGACCTCCTTCTCGCAGATCGCCTGCTTCGCCCTCTACACCAAGGACCAGTTCCAGATACAGGCGTCCGCCTCCTTCACCGGAATCGAGTCGCCCCCTCCGTTCATGGCACAGTTCGCCGAGGTGGACGTGGACACGGAGACGGGCAGGGTGAAGGTGGTCAAGTTCGTCTCGGTGGGTGACTGCGGACAGGCGGTGAACCCGAAGCTCGCCGAGGGGCAGGTGGAGGGAGCGACGATCAACGGCATCAGCTTCGCCCTCGCCGAGCAGTACATCTTTAACCAGAAGGGCAAGATGACCAACGACTCCTTCTGGGACTACAAGATATACGGCACTCTCGACATGCCAGAGATGGTGACGGTGCTGGTGGACTCGGACGAGCCCACCGGACCCTACGGCGCGAAGTCCATATCGGAGATAGGCATCAACGGCCCCGCGCCTGCGATAGCCAACGCGATCTACGACGCTATAGGGGTGCGCCTGTACGACATGCCCTTCACCCCGGAGAAGGTGTTGAAGGCGATCCGCTCGCGTGCCTAGAGGCAGAGTGGAAGGACATCGATGGCCGCCGGAGACGAACGTCTCCGGCGGTTTTGAAGGAAAATGAGGAAACGGAGGTGCGGAGATGAGCGACATCATGAGGATGATTCCCTTCGGGAGCCTGATGGACTGGATGCTCGCGGAACACGAGCGGGAGGGGTCCATCCTTGGAATTAGGAAGGAGAAGTTCTATAAAAACGACTCCGGCAGGAGCATTGTCGTCTGCGGGGAGGAGATAGCGTCGCCGATAGGACCCGCCGCCGGGCCGAACTCGCAGCTGGCGCAGAACATCATAGCCGCCTACCTCGCGGGGGCACGCTTCATAGAGCTCAAGACGGTCCAGATCATGGACGGGGAGGAGCTCCGAAAAGCCGTCGCAAAGCCGTGCATCAACGCCTGCGACGAGGGGTACAACGTGGAGTGGTCAACAGAGCTGACCGTGCAGGAGGCCTTCGGGGAGTATGTCAAGGCCTGGTTCGCGATGCAGGTCCTCGCCGTTGAGCTGGGCATAAGCCCCAAGCGAGACTTCGCCTTCAACATGAGCGTCGGATACGACCTGAAGGGCATTCAGTCCCCGAAGATCGACTCGTTCATAGAGGGGTTGAAGGACGCCTCGTCCACGGACGCATGGAGGGAGTGCAAGGGTTGGCTGTCGGAGAACCTCGACAGATTCAAACGATTCAAGGCCGCCGAACTCGATGCGATAGAGAGCCGCCTGTGCGACTCGATCACCCTGTCCACCCTGCATGGCTGCCCGCCGGACGAGATCGAGCGCATCTCTCGCTACCTTATGAACGAGAAGGGGCTCAACGTGTTCGTCAAGTGCAACCCGACCCTGCTGGGGTATGAGACGGCGCGAGACCTGCTGGACAGGACGGGCTACGGATACATGGACTTCACCGACCACCACTTCAAGCACGACCTCCAGTACGGTGACGGGGTCGAGATGCTGAAGCGGCTGCAGGAGTACGCCGGGGAGCTGGGGCGCGAGTTCGGGGTGAAGCTGACCAACACCTTCCCCGTCAACATCAAGAACGACGAGCTGCCGGGCGAGGAGATGTACATGTCCGGGCGCTCGCTCTTTCCACTCACCGTCACCCTGGCTACCAGGCTTAGCAGGGAGTTCGACGGATCTTTGCAGATATCCTACTCCGGCGGCGCGGATTTCTTCAATATAGAGTCGCTGATCAGGACCGGTATCCAGCCGATAAGCATGGCGACGACAATACTTAAACCCGGCGGCTACGAGCGGCTGAAGCAGATAGCCGACAGGGTGGAGCCGCTGCTGGACGGGCCGTTCAGGGGAGTCAACGTGGATGCGCTTGACGAACTGGCGAAGAGCGCCCTCGAGAACCCGTTCCACAAGAAGGAGGCGCGCCCGGTCGGCTCTAGGAAGACCGACTCGCGTCTGCCCCTCTTCGACTGCGCCAAGGCCCCCTGCCAGGACGGAGGCTGCCCGATCAACCAGCAGGTGCCTGTCTACCTCAGGCTGGTCGACGAGGGAAGATACGACGAGGCCTTCGAGACAATAGCGATAGACAACAGCTCCCCGGCGGTAACGGGGACGATCTGCGACCACCAGTGCCAGCACGTCTGCGTCAGGCTGGACTACGAGCACCCGCTCGAGATACGCGAGATGAAGAAGGTTGCGGTGCTGAAAGCCCAGGACTCCTACACTTCGAAGATGAAGCCGGCGGAGCTTAAGACCAAGAAGAGGGCTGCGATCATCGGAGCGGGCCCGACTGGAGTCGGCACTGCGATATTCCTCCGGAGGAACGGGATGGAGGCGCACGTATTCGAGAAGCGAGCGGAGCCCTACGGCATCGTCAAGTACGCCATCCCCGACTTCCGCATCGGCTCGGAGATGATCTCGCGCGACTACGACATGGCCGTCAAGGCGGGGGTCGAGTTCGAGTTCGGCGAAGAGAGGTCGGCCGACGAGCTCAGGAAGGCTTACGACTATGTCGTGATAGCCACGGGCGCGTGGGGCCCCGGAGTCTGCCCGGTGAAGGAGGGTGGCGACAAGGTGCTCGACGCTCTCGCCTTCCTGCAGGAGCACAAGGAGAGAGGCGGAAAGGTCGACCTGGGCGAGACGGTCGCGATCATCGGAGGCGGAGACGTCGCGATGGACTGTGCCAGGGCGGCCCGCAGGACGCCGGGAGTGAAGCGCGCGATCATAGTCTACAGGCGGACCAGGGCATTCATGCCGGCCGAGCCGGAGGAGATAAGGCTGACCCTCGAGGACGGGGTAGAACTGATTGAGCTGCTCGCCCCCGTGAACTACGACGGCTCGGAGCTTGTATGCGAGAGGATGAGGCTCGGAGAGAAGGACGAATCCGGTCGCAGAGGAGTGGTCGGCATAGGTGAGATGGTCTCGGTCAAGGCCGACTCGGTGATAGGAGCGACAGGCGCCACGGTGGACCAGTCGCCCTTCAAGGCCGCGGGCATCGCCCTCGACCCGAAGGGCAGACCTGTGCTGAACGAGGAGAACGAGAGCTCCGTCGCCAATATCTACGTCGCGGGCGACTGCAAGGCGGGCCCCGCCACGGTGGTGAAGGGGATCGCCGACGCCAAGACGGTGGCGAAGAGCATCCTGGGCAAGGAGGGGATCTCCCCGGACTTCGCAGTGACTGAGCTTCTGAGGGACCTGCCCTCGATCTACAGAAAAAAGGGAGTGCTGAAGGAGGCCGTCAAGGAACACACGGACGGCTCTCGCTGCCTCGACTGCGGCGAGATCTGCGAGATCTGCTGCGACGTCTGTCCCAACAGGGCCAACGTGCTCATAGTGGTGGACGGCAAGCACCAGATACTACACCTGGACGGAATGTGCAACGAGTGTGGAAACTGCGGGATTTTCTGTCCGCACACGGGCGACCCGTACAGGGACAAGGTTACCCTCTTTTGGACGGAGGAGGACTTCGAAGACAGCGAAAACACAGGATTCTACAGGGTCGAGGGCGACCTCTACAAAGTGCGCAGGGAGGACGGATCGACCCTCTCCTGGCGGCGAGGCGATCCTGGAGTCTCTGGCGAGATGACGGGGATGCTGAACGAGATCCTCGACCGCTATCCCTATTACGTGTTGAACCTTTAGGAGGTGTGCATCATGCTTCTGATAGGAAACGGAAAGGTTATCACTCGGGACGACGAGAACAGGGTCATCGATAACGGGGCCGTCCTCGTGGACGGCGCCCATATCAAGGCAGTCGGAGAGACGGATGAGCTGAGGAAGGCCAACCCGGGCGCCGAGTTCAAGGACGCCGGGGGCAGGCTGGTGATGCCGGGCCTCATCAACGTCCACATGCACTACTACAGCACCTTCGCCAGGGGTATGGCACTCGACAGCCCACCCGCCAAGAACTTCGTCGACGTGCTGGAGGGGCTCTGGTGGAGGCTGGACAAGTGCCTGACGCTGGAGGACGTCTACTACAGCGTGATGGGACCGGGAATCGACCAGGTCAAGTGCGGAGTGACATCCGTCATAGACCACCACGCCAGTCCGTTCGCGGTGCGGGGAAGCCTTGCGAAGATCGCGGAGGCCTCAGCCGAGCTGGGACTGAGGAGCAACCTGTGCTACGAGGTCTCCGACCGGGACGGAGAGCAGAGCAGGGTGGACGGGATCACTGAGAACATAGAGTTCATCAAGTACTGCGCCGAGAAGAAGGACGACATGATCAAGGGGCTGTTCGGCTTCCACGCTTCGATGACAGTGTCCGACAAGACCCTGGAGGAGAGCGCAAAGCTCATGGAGGGGCTGGATTCGGGCTACCACGTGCACATCGCCGAAGGGATCGAGGACCTGGAGGACAGCAGGGGCAAGTACGGCATGGGGGTCGTGGAGCGCTGGCACAAGCACGGGATGTTGCATCCTAAGAGCTTGGGCATACACTGCATCCACATCTCGGAGAAGGAGATGGATCTGCTCAAGGAGTCCGGAGTCGCCGTGGTGCACAACCCGGAATCCAACATGGGCAACGCCGTCGGCCTGTCACCGGTGCTCAAGATGATGGAGAAGGGGGTCATGGTCGGACTGGGGACTGACGGCTACACGGCCGACATGTTCGAGTCGTACAAGGTCGCAAACTGCCTGCACAAGCACGGCGCGGGCATTCCGAGCGCCGCGTGGGTCGAGCCGCCGACGATGTTCTTCGAGAACAACAGGACGATAATGAACCGCCACATCGACGGAGAGGTGGGCGTGCTAAAACCGGGCGCATACGCGGACATCGTAATAGTCGACTACAACCCTCCCACTCCGTTGAACGGAGGGAACGTCAACGGACACCTGCTGTTCGGCGTCTGCGGAAGGCACGTGGACACGACGATAGTAAACGGCAAGGTGCTGATGGACGAGAGGAAGCTCCTCCACATCGACGAGGAGAGGATTATGGCCGAGAGCAGGGCCCTGGCCCGGAAGCTCTGGCAGAGGATCTAAGCAACGACCGACGCCAGGGGCCCGACGGCCCCCGGCGTCCCTTTCACCGTTCATTCTTTCTGTTTTTAAGGAGGCACATGCCAATGATCGAGAGGCTCAACGTGGTCGGCACCTGTGTTCCAAGACACGATGCCCTTGCCAAAGTAACCGGTGGTGCCCGTTACGTGGCCGATCTTCCCTGTGAAGGGGCGTGGGTGGGGGGTGCCCTCTGGAGCGAGACCCCGCGCGCGAAGCTTAAGGGCGTAGTCCGGCGGAGAGGCTTCGACTGGTCGAGAGTGACCGTCGTCACAGCCGCCGACCTGCCCGGCCCGAACGAAGTGCACATGGTGAAGGACGACTTTCCGGTGCTCGCGGACAGGGAGGTCGCCTACATCGGTCAGGCCATAGCCCTTGTCGCGGCGCCGGACGAAAAGACCCTGAAGGAGGCGCTTGCGTCACTGGAGCCGGAGTTGGAGGAACTCCCCCCCGTGCTGACGGTGGACGAGTCTCTCTCGCGCAAGGCCGTCATCTGGGGGGAGGACAATATCCAGGCCGAATACCTGGTGGAGCACGGCGATATCGAGGCAGCGTTCGCTGAATCGGACATGATCGTGGAGGAGACCTACAGCACGCACCACCAGGAACACCTATATCTTGAGACCAACGGAATGCTGGCCAGGCCGCGGGAGGGCGGGGGGGTGGAGGTCGAGGGTTCGCTGCAGTGCCCCTACTATGTCGCACGCGCCCTGGCTCATTCTCTCTCCCTCCCGCTGGACATGATCGTTATGAGGCAGACGGAGACTGGAGGGGCGTTCGGTGGCAAGGAGGACTATCCGTCTGTGATAGCGGTCCAAACGGCCCTGATGGCGCTGAAAAGCGGCAAGCCGGTCCGATTCGTCCTCGAGCGAGGGGAGGACATAGAGGTCACCACCAAGAGGCATCCGTCGATTATCCGCCACCGGACTGGGGTCGCAAAGGACGGGACGATCCTGGCCGCCGAAATGGACATAATCTTCGATGGTGGCGCCTTCTCGACGATGAGCCCGGTGGTGCTCTCAAGGGGGGTCCTGCACGCGTGGAGCGTTTACAAACTGCCGAACGCAAGGATAAGGGGCAGGGCCCTGGCCACGAACACAGCCCCCAACGGCGCGTTCAGGGGCTTCGGAGCACCGCAGACCATCTTCGCGATGGAGCGCCAGGTGGACCTGATCGCCCGCCGCCTTGGCATCTCACCGGTCGAGGTCAGGAGAAAAAACCTGGTCAAGGCCGGCGACACCCTGCCCTGCGGCCAAGTGCTGCGCTCCGCGCATGCCGAGCTCGTTCTGGACAGGGCGCTGGAGCTCTCGAGATATGAAAAGAAGCACGGCAAAAAGGAAAACGACGGGAGGGTCCTGCGCGGCGTGGGGCTCTCCCTGTTCATGCACGGAGGCGGCTTCACCGGCGCGGGTGAGGAGAACATAGCCGGAAAGGCCGCGGTCGAGGTCGCGGACGACGGACTGGTCGACATATTGGTGAGCAGCACGGAGATGGGCCAGGGCGCTGCAACGGTGCTGCCGCAGATCGCCGCGGAGGTCCTCGCCCTTCCCGTGGAGAGGGTGCGCCACCCGAACCCGGACACTTCGCGAGTTCCGGACAGCGGCCCGACCGTGGCGTCAAGAACGACGATGATGGTGGGGAAGATACTGCTTGACGCTGCGACGGACATGCGCGACAAACTCTCGGCCTTCGTCGGAGCAAACTCCGGAGTGAATCCAGAGTACATCGAGTGGAGTGGAGGCAGGCTGCGCTCCGGGGGCAGGGATCTCGGCTCGTTCGATGAACTCGCGGCTCGGTACAGGTTGGCGCACGGCAAGCCTCTCAGGGGAGAGGCCGCATACGATCCGCCTCCCGAGTGCCAGTGGAACGAGGAGGAGTACAGGGGCGACGCCTACAAGGACTACGCCTGGGCCTGCGACGTCGTCGAGGTCGAGATCGATGCGGACACGCTCGAACTCAGGGTGCCGCGCATGACGTCGGTCGTCGAGATCGGAAGGGCGATCCACCCGATGCTGGCGGAGGGACAGGTGGCGGGAGGCTCGCTGCAGGCCCTGGGATGGGGGGCAATGGAGGACGTCAAGATGCAGAAAGGCCGCTATCGCAACACCAGCCTCGCCAACTACATAATTCCGACCGCCGTGGACGCCCCGGACTTTGACATAGAGATAGCGGAGGCGCCATCGCCCTATGGACCGTGGGGGGCAAAGGGTCTCGGCGAGCTTCCGATGGACGGAGGCGCACCGGCTCTCGCGGCGGCCGTGGATGATGCACTCGGCGTGTTCGCGTCGGAGCTTCCCCTTACGAGCGACCGTCTGCACGAACTGTTGAGGCGAAAAGAGCGGGGAGGGGATCGTAGATGAAGTTCAAACTTATCGTAAACGGCGTGACCCGCGAGATCGACGCCCCTCCTACGAGGCGCTTGTTAGACATACTAAGGGAGGACCTCGGCCTGACCGGGGCCAAGGAGGGATGCGGGGAGGGTGGTTGCGGCGCGTGCGCCGTGCTGTTGGACGGGCGCCTGGTCAACTCGTGCATGGTGCCGGCACTGCAGCTTCCAGGCAGGAGCGTGGAGACGGTCGAATCTCTGGCGTTGGACGGAGAGCCCGACGTGCTTCAGCAGGCCTTCATTGACTCGGGAGCGGTTCAGTGCGGCTTCTGCACTCCCGGGATGCTCATGGCCGCCAGGGCGCTGCTTGCGTGCAACCCCCGGCCCTCCAGGGACGATATAAGAACGGCCATTTCCGGGAACCTCTGCCGCTGCACCGGTTACGAGTCCATAGTGGACGCGGTCGAGAAAGCTGCGGCCGGGGGCTACTCACCGAGCCTTCTCACGGGGACGGGCAATCACGAGTTCTCACTCGCCCCGGAGGAGAGGGGGAAGGTGTTTCTGCCCCGGGCACTTGACGAGGCGCTATCGATCCTGTCCGAGCACCCTGGCGGTGTCGTTCTCGTAGCGGGCGGGACAGACCTTATCGTCGAGATGGAGAAGGGCGGCCGTTCCGCTCCGGAGATGATGATGGACCTGGGCGGCATCGACGAGCTTCAGGAGATCCGCGTCTCAGGCGACTGGCTCGAGATCGGCGCTGGGGCGACGTTCACGGATATCGCAACGGACGAGAGGGCACTTGAAATCGCCCCCATGCTCGCGAGCTGCGCCGCGCAGATGGGTTCACCCGCCGTTCAGAACAGGGCGACCATAGGAGGCAACCTCGCGACCGCCTCGGCCGCGGGCGACTCGCCTCCCGTCCTGATGGCGCTCGACGCCATAATCGTGCTCGCGAGCAAGGCCGGCCTCCGCGAGGTGACGGCCGTCGAATTCTTCTCCAAGTACAGAAAGACGGAACTCCGGGACGACGAGTTGATCAAGTCGGTGCGCATCCCGCTGGCTGCGAGGGATCACGTGCAGATGTTCCGCAAGGTGGGGCCGAGGCGAGCAATGGTCATCTCGCGCATCACCCTTGCCTGCTCTGCGGAGGTCCGCGACGGAAAGACTCTCTCCTGTCGCCTGTACACGGGCAGCATGTCACCTGTTCCGCTGCTGCTGGAGAGGGCGAGCGAATTGGTCGTCGGAAAGATCCTGACGGTCGAACTGGCGGAGGAGGCCGGGAGACTGGCCGAAGAGGCGGTTTCGCCGCGCACGTCTCCCGAGTATCGCAAGGAGGCCACCGGCAAACTGGTGGCTCGCTTCTTCAAGGACATCCTGGAGGGCAAGGCAGGAGGTACTCTCGGATAACCGAGGAAAGACGATTCGGTGCGATTATGCTTGACACTCCATTCGTTTGCAAGTATCATCTTCCAGTCGACCGAGTCGGCAGAAAGCAATCAAGCTTAGGAGGAGCAGATTTGACAACTCAGGGTACGGTTAAGTGGTTCAACGCAACAAAGGGTTACGGCTTCGTAACTTGCGACGATGGGAACGACGTTTTCGTTCATTATAGCGCAATCCAGGGAGACGGTTTCAAGACCCTCGACGAGGGACAGAGGATCTCCTTCGACGTCACCCAAGGGGCCAAGGGCGACCAGGCAGCAAACGTCGTGAAGCTGTAGCATCTCAACGCGGGCGACTATTTCAGGGGCAGCGGTCAGACGCTGCCCTTTTTTCATTCGACGTACTACTTCCGTCATACCGATGCGCCCTCTCACCATGATTCCTGAAGTCGCTTTTGCTTTCTGCTGTAATTCCGTGTAAAATACCATCCGCATGTTTTCTCGTTATTCAATGAACGAGATTTGGAACGGACTATATGAAACAGGGTAGCCTTTGTCGAAAGGGGTTGCGATTAGTATGAGGTCAGAGATCGTCTCGCAGGAGGGAAACATCGTCTCCATCAAGCTGATCTTCGAGGCGGACGAGTTCGTCAAAGAGGTCGACAAGGCGGTTAAAACGCTCTCCTCCGAGGTGAACATAGCAGGCTTTCGCAAAGGACACGTTCCGCGCAAGGTCCTGGAGTTGCGGCTGGGCAAAAACGAGATCTACACGGAGGCTTTGGACGGGATGCTGTCGGAGGCGATCCGGCAGACCGTGAACGACTACGACCTGGACCTGATAGACGAGCCACAAGTTAAGATAGGCGACTTGGAGGAGGGCAGTCCTGTCGAAGTCGACGTTGTCTTCGAGGTCGTGCCCGAGGTCGTCCTGCCCGAGATATCCGAGATCACGGTGAAACGGCCCCCCGCCACAACGGACGAGGAGATGGTCTCCAATACCATAGAGGAACTCCGGATGCAGAACGCCGTCGCCCTCCCTCTAGAAGAGGGAGCCGTGGATGAGGAGAACGTGGTCGAGATCGAGTATGTAACCACGGTTTTAAAGGATGACGGGCCGGCGGAGCCTCACGGACCGGAATCTGCGACGCTGGACCTGACCCAGCCGTCTGTTAGAAGGGAAATAAAAGAAGCCCTTCTCGGCGCGGAGACGGGCGATACCAGGACGACAGAGATAAGGGTCGAGGACGACTACCCGGACCCGGTCGTGGCGGGGCATATCGTCAGGTACGAGATGAAGGTGAAACAGATCGGCGCAAAGGTGCTTCCCGAGATGAAGCCGCTTTTCTTCGAGAAGATGCTCGGAGGCGAGTGCGAGACGGAGGATGAGTTCCGCGAGGGGATCAAGAAGAGGATCCTCGAGAGGGTCTCGGCGGAGCTGAACGCCAAGGCCGAGCTGGACGCGTTGCAGAGCGTGTCCGACCTCTCCACCGTGAATGTGCCGGAGACTCTTGTATTGCGCCAGATTACCGCGATGATTAAAGATGACGTGGAGAACCTTAGGCAGAGCCGCGACATTTCCCTTGAAGTGATGCTTGAAGAGTCAGGCATAAGCATGGAGGATTATGAGAAGAAGATTCGAGAACAGGCCGAGGTCATAGTGAAGCGCTCCCTCGTACTTGACAAGATCGCGGAGGAGAGAGGCGTAAGCGTGGAAAAGGAGGACTTCGAGGCAGAGATGCAGACTCTCGCCTCGTCCTACAATATCGACGCAAAAAGGCTTGTCGAGGGGCTGTACCGGGACGAGAAGAGGCTTATGGAGCTGGCCAACAGGATAAAATACAAGAAGACCATTAAAGAGATCATGGACACAGTCCGGATAGACGAGACGGTGGACACAGCAGAGACGTCGCAAAACGAACAGTCGTAATCCGGCAGGAGGTGTGAGAATTGCTGGTACCCATGGTAGTTGAGCAAACCGGGCGAGGCGAGCGAGCCTACGATATCTACAGCCGCCTTCTGAAGGACAGGATCATATTCCTGGGGGATTCCATAAACGAGCACACGGGCAACCTGGTAGTCGCGCAGCTTCTCTTCCTGGAGAGCGAGGACCCGGACAAGGACATCAATCTATATATCAACAGCCCCGGGGGGTACGTATCGGCGGGGCTCGCGATATACGATACCATGCAGTACATAAAGAGCCCCGTGTGCACGATCTGCATCGGTCAAGCGGCCAGCATGGGTGCACTTCTTCTCGCGGGAGGCACGAAGGGAAAGAGGTTCATCCTCCCGAACGCGCGCGTCATGATACATCAGCCGCTTGGAGGGGTTCAAGGACAGGCCACGGAGCTGGAGATTCACGCACGTGAAATACTGAAGCTTCGAGAGAAGCTGAATGATATACTTGTGAAACACACGGGGCAGACGAGGAAGAAAGTACGAGCGGACACGGAGAGGGACTATTTTATGTCCTCCGAGGAGGCCGTAGAGTACGGGGTCGTCGATAAAATCATCCAATCAAGATAGTGCGTTTGCTCCAAACATGAGACACGAGTTTGTAAATAACGAAGAAACAGATCTGCGGGTATGTACGCTTCGGACATTCCCTTTGTTGTGTTATGAAGGAGAAAGTAGCAGGGAGGTATTTTAATGTCCAAGTTCGACAATGGCGGCAGGGGATCCAAGGGAGAGGGCAGGAAGAACTCCTACAATGGCCGCTGTTCATTCTGCGGCAAGAGCCAGGAGGAAGTGCACAAGCTCATCGCCGGCCCAGGGGTGAACATCTGCGACGAGTGCGTCCACCTGTGCAATATGATACTGGTGGAGGAGAGCGAAGACCCCTCCAAGTCCAAGGTGGCCGAGCCCTTCTCTCTTGCCGAGGCCCCCAAGCCGAAGGAGATAAAGGAGTACCTCGATCAGTACGTGATAGGACAGGAGCTGGCGAAGAAGGCCGTCTCGGTCGCGGTCTACAACCATTATAAAAGAGTAGGCAGCTTTGAGGCCAAGGATAACGACGTGGAGCTTCAGAAGAGCAACGTGCTGCTCATGGGGCCCACGGGATGCGGAAAGACCCTGATCGCTAGGACCTTGGCGAAAAAGCTCGACGTCCCGTTCGCGATGGCGGACGCGACGACCCTGACAGAGGCCGGCTACGTGGGAGAGGACGTGGAGAACATCCTCGTGAAGCTCCTGCAGGCCGCCGACTACGATGTCCAGGCCGCGCAGAGGGGCATAATCTATATTGACGAGATAGACAAGATCACCCGCAAGTCGGAGTCGGCCTCGATCACTAGGGACGTCTCCGGAGAGGGAGTTCAGCAGGCCCTGCTGAAGATCTTGGAGGGCACCCTGTCCAACGTCCCGCCGAAGGGAGGGAGGAAGCACCCCTACCAGGACTTCATCCAGATGGACACGACGAACATCCTGTTCATCTGCGGAGGTGCTTTCGACGGCATAGAGGAGATCATCGGCCGGAGGGTTAACAAGAAGATGATCGGCTTCGGAGGCGACATCCTTGGCAAGCATGATGTGCGCCGCTACGAGATCATGAAGCAGATACAGCCGGACGACCTGATGGCGTTCGGATTCATCCCGGAGCTCGCCGGGAGGCTTCCCGTGATGATCCCGCTGGAGGAGCTTGACACGGACGCCCTTGTGCGCATACTGGTGGAGCCGAAGAACTCCCTTGTACGCCAGTACAGGAAGACCTTCTCGATGGAGGGGGTGGACCTGGAGTTCACCCACGAGGCGCTTCTGAGCATCGCCTCGAAGGCCTCCAGCAAGAACACCGGCGCCAGGGGACTTAGGTCTATCCTGGAGAACCTTATGATGGACCTGATGTACGAGATACCATCGAGCAAGAAACCGGTGAGCAGGGTGATCATCACGAAAGAGGCCGTTGAAGACGGAATGCCGCCGGTCAAAGAGGAGAGCAAATCGGAGGAGGTCGCCTGAAGTCATGAAGGGGGAGAAAAAGAAGCAAGTGCACGACCCCGCGAACGACTCCGTCATGGAGGCGGAGCCAGTGGAGCCTCGCCGCTGCTACGTCCTTCCCGTAAGGGACATAGTGGTCTTCCCCGGCATAATCGCCCCGCTGTTCGTGGGGCGCCCTCGCTCGCTTAAAGCGATCGAGATGGCCATGCTGCAGGACAGGAACGTCCTAGTCGTGGCACAGAAGGAGATGCTGGACGACGACCCGCGGATCGAGGACCTGTACACGGTGGGAACAGTGTGCGGCATTCTGCAGATGGTCAGGATCCCGGACGGGACCACCAAGGTGTTGATAGAGGGCGTCGAGCGTGTCAAGGTCCTTTCCTACGGAAGGGGCAGAGAGACGCTCGAGGCGGAGGTGGTCTCGCTGCCCTGGGAGGACGAGTACTCGCCGAACCTGGAGGCACTGAAGCGCAGCGTCCTCGAGCAGTTCGAGAAGTACGTGACCCTGCATCCGCGCATACCGGCGGAGGTCCTGATCTCCGTCATGAACGTCGATGATCCCCGCCAGATATCCGACCTGGTCGGGTCTCATCTGTCCATGAAGGTGGACAGGAAGCAGAAGCTGCTGGAGACAGTCAACCTCGAGAGGGCACTGAAATACCTTCTGAGGATCCTCCTCGAGGAGGTCGACATCCTCAAGCTTGAACACGCCATACAGGACAAGGTCCGGCAGGAGGTCGAGAGGGGGCACAAGGAGTACTACCTGCGCGAGCAGCTTAAAGTCATACAGGACGAGCTGGGGCAGGGCGAGAAGCCCTCTGAGATCGACGAGTTCAGGGAGAAGATCGAGGAGGCGGACATGCCGGAGGCGGCCTACAACAAGTCGCTTCACGAGCTGGACCGACTCTCCAAGATGCCGCTGATGTCCGCCGAGGCGACGGTCGTCCGGACCTATATAGACTGGCTGGTCTCCCTCCCCTGGAACAAGGCCACCCCGGACAACCTGGACATCGACCGAGCTCGCAAGGTGCTCGACGACGACCACTACGGCCTCGAGAAGGTCAAGGAGCGCATCCTGGAGTATTTGGCCGTGCGCAAGCTGGCCAAGGACAGGATGAGGGGTCAGGTGCTGTGCTTCGTCGGACCCCCGGGAGTCGGCAAGACGTCGCTGGGCAAGTCGATAGCCAAGGCGCTTGAGCGCAAGTTCGTGAACATGTCGCTTGGGGGCATGCGCGACGAGGCGGAGATCAGGGGCCATAGAAGGACGTATGTCGGGGCGATGCCAGGCCGCATCCTTCAGAAGATCCGCCAAGCCGGAGCGATGAACCCGGTTCTTCTGATGGACGAGATCGACAAGCTCGGACAGGATTTCCGAGGAGATCCCGCCGCCGCCCTGCTCGAGGTGCTGGACCCGGAGCAGAACAGCGCTTTCACGGACCACTTCATGGAGGTCCCGTTCGATCTGCACAACGTGATCTTCATCACCACCGCGAACGTAGTTCACACCATCCCCAAGCCCCTTCTTGACAGGATGGAGGTCATCAAGATCCCCGGGTACGTCTGGCAGGAGAAGAAGATGATAGCAAAAAAGCACCTCTTCCCCAGGATCCTGAAGGAGCACGGACTGACCTCGAGGCAGCTGACCATAACTACGGGCGGCTTGGAGCGCATAATCAGCGACTACACGAGGGAGGCAGGAGTGAGGGGCCTGGAGAGGGAGCTGGCCAAGATATGCCGCAAGGTGGCCAGGCGAATAGTCGAGGACGGGAAAGTCATGGAAAAGAGGCTTTCGATCGGAGTGAGGCGCCTGAAGGACTATCTAGGGCCCCCTAAGCTGCACGATCCCAGGCTTCCCACGGACAAGGAGGTAGGCTCCGTCGTCGGGCTGGCCTGGACGGAGACGGGCGGGGACGTGCTCGTGATAGAGGCGGCGACGATGAAGGGCAAGGGAGAGGTCACCCTGACCGGGAACCTTGGGTCGATCATGCAGGAGTCCGCGCAGACGGCGATAGGATTCCTCCGCTCGAGCGCGGACAAGTTCGGCATCGGCGATGTTGACTGGAAGAACATCGACGTTCACCTGCACGTGCCAGAGGGCGCCATTCCGAAGGACGGTCCCTCGGCGGGGATAACCATGGCAGTGGCGATCCTGTCGGCGGTCAGGAACAGCCCCGTGCTGCCGGACATCGCCATGACGGGGGAGGTCTCCCTGCAGGGAAAGGTCCTCCCTGTGGGAGGCATAAGGGACAAGATACTGGCCGCAAAGAGACAGGGAGTCAGCAATATCATCATCCCGCTCGCCAACAAGCTCGACGTCGAGGAGATCCCGGACTGGTCGAGGGACGGGATCAGCTTCCACTACGTGGACAGGGTGGAGAATGTCTTCGACAGGGCGCTCGAGGGGACGTCGTAGGCCATGCCCGGATGGAGGGCATCCTACGAGTGCTCCTCGTTCAAGACCGATCAGCTCCCGGCAGGAGGAGTAAGCGAGATCGCGGTCGCCGGGCGCTCGAACGTCGGCAAGTCCTCTCTGATCAACAAACTTTTGGGTGCGCGCCTGGCTCACGTCGGCGCCACGCCGGGGAAGACCAGGAGCATAAACTTCTTCCTGGTCGAACGTGACGGGGCGCCCGCATTCAGACTGGTCGACCTTCCAGGCTTCGGCTACGCCTCCAGAAGCAAGAGCGAACGCGACCAGTGGGCGCGCCTGGTGGGGGCCTACACGGCCGGGCGTGAGAACCTCGTGCTCATCCTGCACCTCGTGGATTTCAGGCACGGCCTTTTGAAAAACGACATCGCCCTCAGGGAATGGCTGGACGGGGTCGGGATCCCCGGGCTCGTTGTCTTCACGAAAGGAGACAAGATCTCTAGAGGAAGGCATAAGTCCACGCGAAACGCATACATACGAAGCGGATTGAAATCCGTGGACATGCCCATAATAACCTCAAGCAAGGACGGCACCGGAGTGGGCGAGCTGAGGCTGTTCATCGAATCGTATCTCGCAATGCCGGATTGAACCGCCGGCCTGTTGCGCTTTTTTTGGTCTGTTATTCATCAACGGAGGTGGATCATTTTATGGCAGGCATTGTGGAGTCAATGGCGAAGTCGTACTCCCCGGAACCTATCGAGGATAAGTGGTACAAAGAATGGATGGACTCCGGGCTCTTCGACGCACCCGAGAGCGGGGACGGCGAGGCCTTTTCCATAGTCATTCCCCCGCCGAACGTCACTGGCTCCCTTCACATGGGGCACGCCTTCAACCACACCTTCCAGGACATCATCTGTCGCTTCAAGCGCATGAGGGGCTGCAACGTGCTCTGGCTGCCGGGCACCGATCACGCCGGAATAGCCACGCAGAACGTGGTGGAGCGCAGGCTTGCGGAGGAGGGGAAGTCGCGCCACGACCTAGGCCGAGAGGAGTTCATCCGAAGGGTGTGGGAGTGGAAGGAGGAGTTCGGAGGGCGCATAACAAGCCAGATGAAGAAGCTCGGCGACTCATGCGACTGGAGCAGGGAGCGCTTCACCCTGGACGAGGGGCTTTCAAGGGCCGTACGTTCGGTCTTTGTAAAACTCTACAAAAAAGATCTTATATATAAGGGGAAATACATAGTCAACTGGTGCTCCCGCTGCCACACGGCTCTGTCCGACATCGAGGTGGAGCACGAGGAGCAGGAGGGAAGGCTGTACCACGTCGCCTACCCGTTGGAGGACGGTACGGGCAGCGTGGTAGTGGCGACGACCCGCCCGGAGACAATCTGGGGGGACGTGGCGATCGCCGTGCATCCTAGGTCGGAGAAGAGCACCCTGGCCGGAAAGAGGGTCAGGGTCCCGCTGGGCGGCAGAATAGTTCCGGTCATAGAGGACGCGATGGTCGATCCGGAGTTCGGCACTGGATGCGTCAAGATAACCCCGGCGCACGACCCGAACGACTTTCTCGTGGGTCAGCGCCACAATCTGGAACAGGTCCAGGTGATAGACGAGCACGGCTTCATGAACTCGAACGCCCCCGGCTACGAGGGGCTGAACATCAACGAGGCGAGGAAGAGGGCCGTCGAGGAGCTGACGGCCTCCGGGGCTCTGGTCAAAACCGAGGAGATGCGGCACTCGATCGGCTGTTGCTATCGCTGCGCCACGACCGTGGAGCCCTACCTGTCAGAACAGTGGTTCGTCAGGGCGGGGCCGCTGGCCGAGGCGGGGATAAAGGCTGTCAAGGAGGGCAAGATCAGGTTCGTCCCCGACCAGTGGGAGAAGGTCTACTTCCAGTGGATGGAGAACATACGCGACTGGTGCATATCGCGCCAGCTCTGGTGGGGACACAGGATCCCGGCCTGGACCTGCGAGGAGTGCGGTCACGTGACTGTCTCCGAGGAGAACCCGACGTCCTGTGAGAAGTGCGGAAGCGACAGGATAGTCCAGGACGAGGACGTGCTGGACACTTGGTTCAGCAGTGCACTGTGGCCCTTTTCGACCCTCGGATGGCCGGAGGAGACGAAGGATCTGTCTCGCTTCTATCCCACCTCCCTGCTTGTCACGGCGTTCGACATCATCTTCTTCTGGGTGGCCAGGATGATAATGATGGGGCTGGAATTCATGGGAGAAATCCCCTTCCATGACGTCTACATCCACGCGCTCATACGGGACGAGAAGGGACGAAAAATGAGCAAGTCGAGCGGGAACGTCATAGACCCGCTGGACATGATAGAGAAGTACGGGGCGGACGCGCTGAGGATGACGCTGGCCGCCCTCACGGTGCAGGGGCGCGACATACTGCTGAGCACCGGCAAGATAGAGATTTACAGGCTCTTCATGAACAAGATCTGGAACGCCTCCCGCTTTGCACTGATGAACCTGGAGGACCTGCCGAAGGACACCGTACTGGCAAAGGCCACCGAGCTGAAGCTGCACGACAGGTGGATACTGACCAGGTCCGCCCAAGTCACGGAGGAGACCACCCGGCTCCTGGAGTCCTACAACATAGGCGAGGCGGCGAGGCTGCTGTACGACTTCGTCTGGGGGGACCTGTGCGACTGGTACCTGGAGCTGTCCAAGCCCGCGCTGAAAGGAGCGGAGGGGGAGGAACGGAGAAGGTCCACTCAGCTCGTGCTTCGATCCGTATTCAGAGACGCCCTGCTGCTTCTGCACCCGTTCATCCCGTTCCTGACCGAGGAGCTGTGGCTGATCTTCGACTATGACGGCGGGGTCCTCATGGAGCGTCACGAGTGGCCCGCGGGAGACCTGCCCCGTCACCCGGAGTCCGTCGGCAGGATGACCCTCTTCCAGGAGGTGGTCCGCTCGTTGCGGAACCTCAGGGCGGAGGCCGGGGTCAATCCACAGGGATATGTCGGCAGAGCCGTGGTCCAGTGCGACGAAGGGGAGGCCCTGTCGCTTCTCCTTGAAGAGACCAAACCCCTCATGCAGGAATTGACCAGGATCCGCGAGATCGCCCAGGCACAGCCATCGTCGGACAAGCCTGCCGGAGCACTCTCCTCCCAGGTCACCGGCGGAGAGATCAGCCTGATCGTCGGCGACGTGCTTGACATAGACGCGGAGATCGAACGGCTTTCGTCGGAGATCGCCTCGTTGAAAAAGAGCATTGACGCGAGCATGGGCAAGCTCAGGAACCAGGACTTCGTCGGAAGGGCCCCGGCCGAGATAGTGGAGAAGGAGCGAGAGAGACTTGAGGAGAGCGAGGCGAGGCTTCGCAGGGTGCACGAGAACATAGAGAGCTTGAAAAGAGCGTAGAGGATGAACGGCGGGATAACAAGCTTCGAGGAGCTTGAGGAGTTCTTTATGCGCCTGTCGAGCCAAGGAATCCGCCCGGGGCTCGACAGGATAGGACGTTTGCTAGGGCTCGTCGGGAATCCCGAGGCCCGGTTCCCCTCCGTGCATATAGTCGGGACCAACGGCAAGGGGTCCACCGCGGCCTTCCTCGAGAGCATCCTCAGGGCGTCCGGCCGAGCCACGGCGATGTACACGAGCCCGCACCTGGAATCCCCCTCGGAGCGACTTCTGCTGATGGGAGAGCCGGCCCCGCTGGACGATTGGACAATGGCTGCCAACGACCTGGCCGAGGCGATGAAGTCGGACCCGGTGCTGGCCGACGACCCTCCGTCCTTCTTCGAAGTCGTGACAGCGGCGGCCTTTTTGATCTGCGCCCGGATCGAAGTAGGCATAGCCGTCGTGGAGGCAGGGCTAGGAGGGCGGCTGGATGCAACCAACCTGCTGAAGGACGTCCGGCTGACGATTATCACGTCTATCTCCATGGATCACACTGAGTACCTTGGCGGCACGATCGAACAGGTGGCGGGGGAGAAGTTCGCCGTGATGCGCGAAGGCAAGCCTGCCCTTTTCTCCGGGGAACCTGACTCTCTCGTGCCCCTGTTCCTCGAGACGGCCGCCTCCCGCGACGCCGATCCGCTGCTGCTGAGGGAGCTCTGCTCCGTGGACGGCGTGGAGCGCTCCGCTGACTCCCTCTCATTTATATACAGCTCGCCCCGCCTCATCGGCTCGAACGAGATTCGCCTCGAGACGGGACTAATGGGCGCCTACCAGGTGGAGAACTGTGCAATGGCGGTCACAGGCGCGATGCTTCTGTCGAGGACATTTCCCTGTATATCGAACGCGACCGTGCGGGAGGGAGTTCGGACCGCTGCCTGGCCCGGCAGGTTCGAGAGGGTGCTCTCGAACCCGGACGTAATTCTCGACGGCGCTCACAACCCGGGGGGCATTAGGAGGCTGGTCGAGGACCTCTCCTCCCTTTACGCCGGGAAGAGGATCGGGATCGTCTACGGCAGCATGAGCGACAAACAGTACGCGGAATCCCTGGCCATGCTGCGGGAGGCCGCGAAAACTCTCTACTGCGTACCGGTGCCGGAAAACAGCAGGGGCGCCTCGCTGAGGATGCTGGCGGACGCGGCCAGGGCGGCTGGATGGAGGGATGGCGAGATCTTCATCTACGATGACCCGCTCGAGGCGATCCGAGAGGCTCGAAGCTCGAATGACCTGACGGTCTGCTGCGGAAGCCTCTACCTCGTCGGCTACGTCAGGCACCGGCTTTTAGAGATGTCGATGGGAGAGAGCCGGGGATGAAATCGGCCCCCGACTTTAACCTCCGGACCGCCGGACCCCACCCCTTCATAGAGTACACAGCCCCCTGCCCGGACTCACGCTTTTTCATCCGACTCTACCTGAGGGGGCCGGGGATGAGCAATGCCCGCGGCGATCCCGAGAGGTCGCGCGCGGCCCTGTCCCGCTCCGTCCCACTTCAAGGCCCCTTGATCGCCCCTCGCCAGGTCCATGGTGATCGCATTCTCGAAGGGCGTCCCGAGCACTCCCTCCCGAACAGGCCGGAGGCGGACGGCATCCTCTTAGAGAGGTGCGGCGTCGAAGGCTCGCTCCGCTTCGCCGACTGCTACCCCGTCATACTGGCATCGACTGTCCCGTCCCCCTGGATAGTCATCCTGCACTCCGGCTTCAAGGGAGTGCTGAACGACATCGCGGGGAGCGCCTGCAGGCTCCTCTTCTCGACGCACGGGAGAACGCCCGAATCGACATTCGCCTGGATCGGGCCCGGGATCGGCTGGAAACAGTACGAGAGAAGGCGGGACGACAGGTGGACTGAGATCGGGCTGCGGCTCTTCCGCCCCGAGCACGTCGACGATGGAGGAGGGGAGATCCTATTCGATCTCGGAGGGCAGATAGCAAGTCAGCTTGCTGACTCGGGCATTCCCAGGGCCAACATACGGCGTCTCCCCCTCTGCACTTTCGAAAGGAACGACCTGTTCTACTCGTATAGAAGGGGCGACGAGGAGAGTCGACTTTTTCTCCTGGCATTCCTGGGGCGATGAGATTACCACTTTTGCCGGGCCTCAAGGGAGAATGTTCTTAAGGCACAAGGGTCCTACCTCATCGAAGGAGTTGAAGGGTCCATGAACTTGAAGCGGGTGGGCGTGGTAGGAGTCGGACATCTGGGCCAGCATCACGCCAGGGTTTATACCGAGCTGCTCGGCACCAATCTCGTGGGCGTCGTCGATGTGAACGAGAGCAGGGCGGCCGCTATCGGAGAGAACCTGGGGGTGCCTTGGTTCACCGACTTCGATGACTTTATCAAGCGAACCTCTCCGGAGGCCGTCAGCGTAGTGGTGCCCACGAGCATGCACTTCGAGATAGCCCGAAAGGCGTTGCTGAACGGGATAAGCGTCCTGATCGAAAAGCCCGTGACCACGACGGTGCACGAGGCGGAGGAGCTGATAAGGTACGCGGCCGAGTCGGACCTCGTGCTGCAGGTAGGCCATATCGAGCGGTTCAACAGCGCCGTACAGTACATATCAAAGATCATCCACGAGCCACTCTTCCTGCAGTCCCGGCGTCTCGGCCCCTACTCGCCGAGGATAAGCGACGTCGGAGTGGTGCTGGACCTGATGATCCACGACATAGACATAATCCTGTCGCTGGTGCGTTCGGAGATAGCCGACATATCCGCGACCGGTAGGTGCATCCGGTCGGATCACGAGGACATAGCCTCGGCCCAGATATCGTTCGAAAACGGCGCAATGGCCCACATCCTGGTGAGCCGCGTGTCGGAGAGAAGGATGCGCCAGCTTGAGATAATGGAGCCGGAGCGATACGTCACCATAGACTACGAGACACAGGACGTATCCATAAACAGGTGCGTCCGCCAGAGCAACAACAGCCTGGTCGAGGTGATCGAGCACCCGGTCTTCCCGAAGAGCGAGCCGCTGAAGCTGGAACTTCAGCACTTCGTCACGTGCGTCCGCGAAGGCAGACAGCCTCTCGTCGGGATAAACGACGGCAAGAGAGCGCTGGAGGTGGCAGTCTCGATCCTGAGACAGATTCACCTGGAGGAGACAGGAGCTTTGGAAAAAGACGCGGCCTCCTGCTGAGGAACCCTGTAAAGGGCCCCGGACCTCTCGCTCCGGGGCCCTTTTTTTGCACAATCTCATTATTTATCTTTTTTTTCTTTCCAACTCAGGAGAAAAATCCACATTACGAAGTGGCGCATTGGTTTTTTATGGAGTATCCTTACTTCGATCGCCATGAAAATTTTAATTTTTTAAAAGCCGAGGAGCCAAATGCCTGTCGTAAATATTCAAGCTCTTATAGCACTGGCACTCTTTATCGCATCGCTGCTTCTTGCCAGGATGATAGTGCGAATTCAAACGGGAACGATGCCGGGAGGACGTCTGTGGGTTCTGTACCTTAGGATGCTCCTCGGGTTTCTCTTCGCCGGTTCGATAATCCTGGCCTTCTACTCGTTCGCGGGCGTGGATGTTATTTCGAAGCATCTCTAGCGCTAATGCCGACGCTTAAACTATAATGGTCAAAGCTTTCATCAGTGAGAGGGGTGTTGTAACGCGCATGAAGCTTGTACTTCGGAGTATTCTGATCCTCGTGATACTCGTCTCCCCTTCTTCCGCCGACCTTCTCCCCGCCGCCGACAGGGAGGGATCGGAGCGCTTCTTCTCCGTGGCCTACGAGCATTTCACGGCCAGGGAGTACGCCTCGGCCCTTAAGAATCTGGACAGGTCACTGGCGTTGAACACCTATTTCGTCGACTACTACCTCATGAGAGCCCTTCTCCTGAATCGCCTGGGAATGGGGGAGGAAGCCGTAAAATCAATTAAGTACTATCTCGAGGTGCGCCCGAAGGACAGCGCCGCACCGAGGATTCTCGAAAGATTTTTGAACGAGGACCTGCTGATCAGGGGATTTCTCTCGGGGGAACCTTTCGGCTCCAGAATCGTCTCGTCCAGAAAGGACATAAAGAGGATTTTATCGATAGGGCCGATGCGCACCCTAGGGGTGCTCGGCCTGGGGAAGGTCTCCTCTATATCCGACGGCATCTTCATCGCCGACACCCTGGGAGGAAAGATAGAGTACCGGCTCCCGGGAGAAGAGGTCTTCCGGACGCTCAAGATAGAAGCTCCCGTGACCGCCCTCCCGGTAGGAGACAAGAGCTTTTACGCTGTGACGGAGAAGGGCGAGTTTTTCATGCTTCAGGACGACGAGGCAGAACCAGAACTTTTAGGCACAATCCGGTCGAAACCCTCGGACGCGGCTCTGCTGTCCAACAGGCAGATCGCAGTGGTGAGCGCAGTCGACAGGACAGTCTATATATATTCGCTGCCGGAGCTCGAGCCCCTCAAAAGACTCGAGCCGGCGGAGGGCAAGCGCCTGTTCGAACCAGTGGGCCTCGCCGCTTACGGAGGGTGGCTGGCGGTGGCGGACAGGGGGAACGACGAGGTCGAGGTCCGCTCCCTCTTCGATGATGACATTCGCTTTACAATCGGTGTAGCGGAGCCACGGGACTTGGCGTGGTCCTCCTTTGGGGACCTTTTCATTCTATCCGAGACGGGGGAGGTCTCAAGGGCCAGGATCTCATTTTCAAAGAGGACTGCGACGGACATGGAGGTGGTCCTGTCGGACGCGCAAAACGCCTGGAGCCTGTTCACCTGGCAGGACCGGGTATTCTGCCTCGACATCTCAGCCTCCCGCGTGTGGGAGATGTTTCCATCGCCCGTGGACGACGGGCTTGCGTTTCTGTCTCTTTCCTCGCCGACCATATCAAGAGAAGAGAACAACGAGTGCTTCATCCTTGACGGGTACCTGTGCGGGCCATTTATGACATATCTCTCGAACAACTCCTCGACTCTGTCATCGGTCTGGAACGAGCGCCTCCTAGGAGGTGTTTACTCTCCCTCGGCGGGTGACCACCCGGGGGCCACTCTTTTTTTTAAAACGGCCGACGAGGAGGACCAGGAGTATCAAGGAAGAAGAGGCGCCGCGACGGGCAGCGATCTACTGAACACCCTGGCGGACGAATGGGACGCAAGGAGCGGACAGGTCGCGAATATAGTCCTGTCGGCAAGCACTCCTTTCACATACGAAGAGGCCTGTCGGCTTGCGGGCTTCGGTCTGCGAAACAGGGTGCGCATCTTCATATATGCCGATGCAATCCCTTCCGTGGAGCTCCTCAGAGTCTCAGCCCTGACCAACGGAAGCGTCCTTTTCACCACGAGAGGCGTATGGGGCCCGTTTCCTCCCTACTCCTCGGGAAAGGTCAGGATAGTATTGCCGACGGACGAATCATCCTCCGGCTTTCCCAGCAAGTCCACCCTGTCGGTGTACCTTGACGTCGGGATCATTCCGGCAAAGGACTGGATCCCTCTCTGGCCCGACCTATTGTGATAACGGGCTGTTACAGGCCAACATATGGAAGTATTTTCCAAAGAAGGAGAGATTGGAATGAAAAAGGAGTACGAGGAAGCGAAAGCCCGCTTTGAGGCCGGGGTCTCGAAGACTCTTGAGAGACGCAAGGAGCGGAAGGAAGCCTTTTTCACGGTGGGAGGCATTCCGGTGGAGAGGCTGTATGCCCTGGAGTCGTCAAAAGACACCGACTATTTAAAGGAAATCGGCTTCCCCGGTGAATACCCCTTCACCCGCGGCGTGCAGCCCACGATGTACCGGGGCAGGTTCTGGACGATGCGCCAGTACGCCGGCTTCGCCTCGGCGGAGGAGTCCAACGAGAGATACCGCTACCTCCTGGAGTCCGGCACGACGGGGCTCTCCGTGGCATTCGACCTTCCGACCCAGATAGGCTACGACTCCGACGACCCGATGGCGCAGGGGGAGTGCGGGAAAGTAGGAGTCGCCATCGACAGCCTCAAGGACATGGAGATACTGTTCGACCGGATCCCGTTGGACAAGGTGTCCACCTCGATGACGATAAACGCGCCCGCGATCGTGCTTCTTGCCATGTACATCTGCGTCGGCGAGAAGCAGGGGGTCGCCATGAGCGACCTTTCCGGGACCATTCAGAACGACATCCTGAAGGAGTACATAGCGAGGGGCACCTACATCTTCCCGCCAAAGCCGTCGATGAGGCTCATAACCGATATCTTCGAGTTCTGCAGTCAGAACGTGCCGAAGTGGAACACGATCTCGATCTCCGGCTACCATATAAGAGAGGCCGGCAGCACGGCGGCCCAAGAGGTGGCCTTCACTCTCGCTGACGGAATCGCCTACGTCGAGGCCGCGCGCAACAAGGGGCTGGATCCCAATGTCTTCGGAGGGAGGCTCTCATTCTTCTTCAACGCGCATAACGACTTCCTGGAGGAGGTCGCCAAGTTCCGCGCGGCCAGGAGGATGTGGGCGAAGATCATGAAGGAGAGGTTCGGCGTGACCAACCCGAAGGCGCAGATGCTCCGCTTCCACACCCAGACCGGAGGATGCACCCTGACTGCGCAGCAGCCGGAGAACAACATAGTCAGGGTGACGCTGCAGGCGCTGGCCTCCGTGCTGGGGGGCACTCAGTCCCTGCACACGAACAGCATGGACGAGGCCCTTGCCCTTCCGTCGGAGAAGAGCGTCATGATAGCCCTCCGCACCCAGCAGATAATCGCGAACGAGTCAGGCGTGACCAACACGGTGGATCCGCTGGCCGGCAGCTACGCCATCGAATCGCTCACGGACGACATAGAGAAGAAGGCATTCGAATATATCGAGCAGATCGACGAGATGGGCGGAATGCTCGTGGCCATCGAGAAGGGCTATGTGCAGAAGCACATCCAGGACTCGGCTTATGAATACCAGAGGGCAATAGAGTCGAAACAGGCGATAGTGGTCGGAGTGAACCAGTACCAGATCGAGGAATCCAACAAGGACATGAAGCTCCTCTCGGTGGACGCCTCCGTGGGCGAGAGGCAGATCAAAAAACTGGCCGAGCTGAAGCAGTCGCGCGACAACATTGCCGTGAACAACGCGCTGGACTCCATCCGCACGGCGGCGGAGGATGAATCGAGGAGCCTGATGCCGCTCGTCATCGATGCAGTGCGCGCCTACGCCACGGAAGGAGAGATCTGCGGGGTGCTCAGGGGAGTCTTCGGCGAGTACACCGAGAATATAGTTCTTTAGCCTTCAGCGGAGAGGACAAAACAACGGAGGGATCTTTCATGAGCGAGAGGAAAATCAGAGTGGTCATTGCCAAACCCGGATTGGACGGACATGACAGGGGCGCCAAGGTGATAGCGCGAGCCCTTAGGGATGCGGGATCGGAGGTCATCTACACAGGCCTCAGGCAGACCCCGGAGCAGATCGTGAACACGGTGATCCAGGAGGACGCGGACGCGGTGGGGATAAGCATCCTCTCCGGGGCTCACACATTTTACTTCACCAAGATAATCGAGATGCTCAAAGAGCGTGACGCGGACGACGTCATCGTATTCGGAGGAGGGGTAATCCCCGATAATGACATTCCTGGCCTTCTGGAGGCAGGCGCGGGCGCCGTCTTTGGCCCCGGGACCTCGACTTCGACATGCGTTAAGTGGCTCGAAGAGGCGGTCGCTGAAAAACGAGCGAAAGAGTAGTCTCGCGCCGTGGAGGATCTGCTGAAGAGGGCGTTGAACGGTGATATACGTTCAATCGCGAGGATCATCAGCCTTATAGAGAACGACACGCCCTCGAAGGACGAGCTGCTGAAGCGCATCTACCCGCTGAGCGGGAACGCCATGGTCCTGGGGATAACCGGAAGTCCGGGAGCGGGGAAGAGCACGCTCACCGACAAGGTGATCGAGAACTTCAGACGGCGGGAGAAGAAGGTGGCCGTGATAGCGATCGACCCATCAAGCCCGTTCTCCGGAGGTGCCATACTGGCGGACAGGATTCGTATGCAACGGCACACCGGGGATCCGGGCGTCTACATAAGGAGCATGGGTACGCGCGGGTCCCTCGGCGGTCTGAGCAGGGGAGCGAAGGAGTCTCTGATTCTGCTCGACGCCTGCGGCTACGACGTGATAATCATAGAGACTGTAGGGGTCGGTCAGTCCGAGGTGGACATAATCAAGATAGCGGACACGGTATGTGTCGTGCTGGTGCCGGGCATGGGGGACGATATCCAGATAATGAAGGCGGGTATAATGGAGATAGCGAACGTCTTCGCCGTAAACAAGGCCGATAAGCCTGGCGTCGATCGGGTGGCGGCAGAGGTGAGGCTCATGCTGGATCTCGTCAAGAATAAGGAATGGACCCCTCCGGTTCACCTCACGGTGGCGGAGGACGGATCAGGAATAGAGGAGCTTGTGGACAGCTTCATCGCACATTCCTCCTTTCTGAAGGACAACCCGGACGGCAGGCGCAGGGAGTGGAGACGACTGGCCTTCGAGGTGGAGGGCATACTGCTGCAAAAACTGACCAGGCTTGCCGAGAAAAGGTGGGACTCGTTCAGGACAGACGAGATCATGGATCTCTTGCTTTCAAGAAAGACAAATCCTTACGCTGTTGCCGAGGATGTTTTGAAAAATATCATGCCCTGAGACCGTGCGGGTCCAAGGGTGACAGAGGAGGAAGATTCATCAGATGTCGCAGCGAACGATGGATGAGCTTTGCGAAGAACTATTGGCAAAGCGGGAGAGTGCGCGTCAAGGCGGCGGAGAGAAGGCGGTGGCCAGGCAGAAGGAGAAGGGCAAGCTGACTGCGCGCGAGCGTATCGAGCTTTTGCTGGATCCAGGCACATTCAACGAGGTGGACGAGTTCGTCCACCACAGGTGCGTCCACTTCGGCTTGGAAAAGAGAGTATTCGAGGGAGACGGAGTAGTCACAGGCTGGGGATTGGTAGAGGGGCGCAAGGTCTATGTATTCAGTCAGGACTTCTCCGTTCTCGGAGGATCGTTGGGAGAGATGCACGCGGAGAAGATCTGCAAGATACTTGACATGGCGCTGAGCACCGGCAGCCCGGTGGTGGGCATCAACGACAGCGGCGGCGCTCGTATCCAGGAGGCGGTGGACTCGCTGAACGGCTACGGCAAGATCTTCTTCCAAAACACCCTGGCGAGCGGAGTGATCCCGCAGCTTTCGGTGATAGTGGGACCCAGTGCGGGCGGCGCGGTCTACAGCCCGGCCCTCATGGACTACACCTTCATGGTGGAGGGCATTGGGATCATGCATATCACCGGCCCGGCGGTCATCAAGGCCGTAACCGGGGAAGAGGTCACCAGCGAGCAGATAGGCGGATCTCTCGCCAACAACAGCAAGAGCGGCAACGCACACTTCAACGCAAAGAGCGAGGAGGAGTGCTTCGCGCAGGTCAGGAAGCTTCTTAGCTACCTTCCGCAGAACAACCTCGAAGACGCCCCGGAGAAGGATGCGGTGGACGACCCGATGAGGGAGGACATGGAGCTTCGCAATATAGTCCCGGTGAACCCGAACAAGGGTTACGACGTGCGCGAGGTCATCCGCCGCGTTGTGGACGACGCTGACTTCTTCGAGGTGCAACCCCTCTGGGCGAAGAATATCGTGATAGGCTACGCCCGAATCGGCGGCAAGGTCATAGGCATAATCGCCAACCAGGCCGCTCATCTAGCCGGGTGCCTGGACATAGACGCCTCCGACAAGGCGAGCCGCTTCATCAGACACTGCGACGCTTTCAACATTCCCATAGTCACGTTCGTGGACGTGCCGGGCTACCTGCCGGGCACCGCCCAGGAGTTCGGAGGGATCATCCGGCATGGTGCCAAGATGCTTTACTCCTACAGCGAGGCTACCGTTCCCATGGTCACCCTGGTGCTAAGGAAAGCCTACGGGGGCGCCTACCTCGGAATGTGCAGCAAGGCCCTCGGGGCGGACATGGTGCTCGCGTGGCCGCAGGCCGAGATCGCCGTCATGGGCGCAGAAGGGGCCGCCAACATAGTCTTCCGCCGCGAGATCGAGGGGGCCGAAGACGCAGTGGCCATGCGCACGAAGAAGATAGAGGAGTACAGGGAGGCCTTCGCCAACCCCTACGTCGCGGCGGAGCGGGGCTTCGTCGACAGGGTGATACTCCCGGAGACCACGCGCGGGGAGATTTGGCGTGCGATCATAGCTTCGGAGAACCGACGCGACTTTAGACCGCACCGTAAACACGGCGTCATGCCTCACTAATCACATGAGGAGAGTGAGCGAACAATGGAAACCACGGCAGTAAACGGGGCTGTAGAGGCAGTTGAAACTGCGGGCCGCGCGGCGGAAAGCCTGTCGGGAGTGAGCGGCGCGCTTATCATGTGCATCATCGCGTTCAGCGTCGTCTTCCTGGTGTTGGTAGGCCTCACTGGCGTGATATTCGCCATCAAGTACATGGCCCAGGGGCTTGAACGCAAGAAGGGGGGGCCAACGTCGGGCGCAACTTCGACGCCCTCTGCGGCCGGATCGCCGGCGCAGTCGCCTGCCTCCGACGGACGTCTTCTCGCCGTAATAACCGCGGCAGTGGCAGCAACCGGTATAAACGGAAGGATTACAAGCATCCAGCCGGGCGGAGGCACATGTCTGAGGCACATAAGATCCTCGGGATGGAGAAACGCAACCCTCTCGGAGGGGATTCAGACTCTTAGAAGAGGCTGGAAGTAGCGGAATATACATGCATAACGCATCATCGCTTAAATTTTTCATTAAAATTAAAAAACAAGGAGGCTCATCGCACTATGAGCAGGAAGTTTAGAGTTACAGTTGACGGAACGGCTTACACGGTGGAAGTAGAGGATCTTGGCGCAGGCTCGCCCGCCGCAGCGCCCGCACAGGCTCCGGCTCCGGCGGCAATCCCCGCGGCTGCTCCTGCAGCAACAGCGGCACCTGCACCAGCACCAGCGCCCGCTCCGGCTCCGGCCCCCGTTCCGGCGGGCGATGGCGCCCCGGTGACAGCACCGATGCCCGGGAAGATCCTGAAGGTAGCGGTGTCCGTCGGTGCCCAGGTCAAAAACGGCGACATGGTGCTCATCCTCGAGGCGATGAAGATGGAAAACGAGATTTTCTCCCCTGCGGATGGAGTTGTGAAGGAGATCAGGAGCCGGGAGGGCGATACCGTCAATACCGGCGATGTGATGATGGTGATCGGCTAACCGTTTCTTAATGGACGCTAAGGAGGAGAGTTATTCGCAATGGATAGCTATGTATTGGCGATAAGGGAGATTTTCGAGGCCTCCGGCTTCGCCGGACTCACTGGAGGACACATCACGATGCTCCTGGTGGCGCTGGTTATGCTCTACCTCGCCATCGGCAAGGACTTCGAGCCTCTATTGCTGGTCCCCATCGGATTCGGATGCCTTCTGGTAAACCTGCCTCTATCCGGGATAATGGAGGAGGGCGGATTTCTTCGCTACGTGTTTTTCGGCACGGAACACGAGATATACCCGGTCATCATCTTCATGGGGATCGGTGCTCTGACGGACTTCGCCCCGCTGATAGCCAACCCGATTACATTCCTGCTCGGGGCGGCTGCTCAGCTCGGGGTGTTCATAGCGCTCTTCGGCGCGATGGTGATGGGCTTCTCGATCAAGGAGGCGGCGTCCATAGCAATCATAGGGGGCGCAGACGGGCCGACCAGCATCTACCTGACTATGAAATTGGCGCCTCAAGTGCTGGGCGCGGTCGCGGTGGCCGCCTACAGCTACATGTCCCTCGTTCCGCTGATCCAGCCTCCTGTGATCAGGATGCTCACCAGCAAAGCGGACCGAGGGATAAGGATGGAGACGCTGCGCCCGGTAAGCAAGCTGGAGAGGATACTCTTTCCCATCGTCACTACGATAGCCTCCGGCCTACTGCTTCCCGCCTCCGTCCCCCTGGTGGGGGTGCTGATGTTCGGCAACCTGCTGAGGGAGTGCGGGGCGACTGAGAGGCTCAGCCTGGCCGCACAGAACGAGATATTGAACATAACCACCATCTTCCTCGGCCTTTCGGTGGGCGGGACGATGAGCGCAGAGCAGTTCCTCACACCGGCCACGCTGAAGATCATCCTGCTTGGGCTGATCGCCTTCGTGTTCAGCACCGCCGGAGGAGTACTTTTCGGACAGGTGCTCAAGAAGTGGAGCGGCGGCAAGATCAACCCGATGATAGGCTCGGCGGGCGTGTCTGCCGTGCCGATGGCCGCGCGAGTGGTTCAGCGCGTCGTCCAGAAGGAGTACCCCGGCAACTTCCTGCTGATGCACGCGATGGGGCCGAACGTCGCGGGCGTCATAGGCACGGCGGTGGCCGCAGGAGTAATGTTGACGCTCCTGACATAACAGAACAAAGTTTGCAAACCAGCCCAAGAGGCTCTCCCAGTTCGAGAGCCTCTTTTTTTAAGGAGTTCTACGGGCTTGTGCGTCTCTTTTGCCCAGTGTTATTATACCGGGGGATGTAGAGGTTTTTTTCGATCAATCGATATCTTTTAGGGGGGGTCTGTCCATGAGAATCGCCGTGGGTTCCGATCATGCTGCTTTCTCTTTGAAAACCCGTCTGTTGGAGCATCTCAGACAAAAACCGGGAGTCGTTCCAATGGACATGGGCACTGACACGGACGCCCGGTCCTGCGACTACCCGGATATCGCCTTCCGCGTGGGTGAAGCCATCAGTATGGGAAACGCGGACAAAGGGCTACTGCTCTGCGGGACCGGGATTGGGATGAGCATAGCGGCGAACAAGATCCCCGGCATATACGCGGCCCACTGCCACGAGATCGAGACAGCCCGACTTAGTCGTCTCCACAACGACTCGAACGTCCTTGCGATGGGCGCGAGGATAATCTCTCCGGAACTGGCGACGGACATCCTTGATGCGTGGCTGTCAACGGATTTCGAGGGGGACAGGCATATCCGAAGGCTAGAAAAAATCCTGGATTACGAACGGAAGGCGTGTCCCGGCCGGGCCTTGTCCGAGAGGGGCAAGACGGTCCTGTTCGAGCACCCGCTCGTTCTTCACAAGGTCAGTATGATCCGCGACAAAAACACCTCGGTAAAGGAGTTCCGCGAGCTCGTACAGGAGATCGCCGGACTGATGGTCTACGAGATGACGCGCAGTCTTCCGCTCGTCAGGAAGGAGGTCGAGACCCCCCTTGAGAAGACGGATGCCTACGCTCTGGCCGGTAAGGACCTCGCGATAATACCAGTGCTGAGGGCCGGCCTCGGGATGGTCGACGGCATCCTTCAGCTCATCCCGAACGCAAAGGTCGGTCACATAGGGCTGTACAGGGACCCCGATACGCTGCTGCCGGTGGAGTACTACTGCAAGCTGCCCTCGGACATTGATCAGCGGGACGTGCTCGTCCTCGACCCGATGCTGGCGACGGGTGGCTCGGCGGCGGCGGCGATAAGCCTGATAAAGAGACAGGGCGGAAAGAAAATCTCCCTGGTGTGCATAATCGCGGCCCCAGAGGGAGTCGCAAAAGTGCACTCGGAGCATCCCGATATAGATATCTACTCCGCCGCCCTGGACAGCCACTTGAACGGTCAAGGCTATATAGTGCCGGGGCTCGGAGACGCGGGCGACCGGCTATACGGAACGAAATAAGAGGGCTTCGTGAATCCCGCGCTTTACACTCTCCCCATAACGGTTGCGCTTCTCTTCCTCTGGAGCCTGTTCATAACGCCGCTTTCTATAAACCTTTCGAACAGGTACAGAATCGTCGACAGGCCCGGAGAGCGGAAGATACACACCATCATCACACCGAGGGGTGCCGGCATCGTCATCTGGCTGGGCTTTCTCCTGTGGGGGCTTTACTCCGTCGAGGCGATCCCGGCGTTTCGCCCCCTGGCCCTGGGAGGCACAATGGTCTTCCTGAGCGGTTACTGGGATGACATGAGGACGCTCAGGCCATCGATACGCCTTGCTTTTCACGTGGCCGCCGCCGTGATTTTCCTTGTCTACGTCGAGATTCCCATCCGCCATTTCCCGACGGGGATCCTGTGGATCGCCGGCATGAGCAATGCGTTCAACCTCGTAGACGGCGCCAACGGGCTTTGCCTCTCGATGTGCATTGCCGCCTCGGCGGCCCTCGGCCTCGCAGGCTTTCCCGAAGTCTACTTTCCTCTTGCCGGACTGGCGGCGGGAGTACTCCCTTGGAATTTCCCAAAGGCCAGGACATTCATAGGGGATGGAGGCACGACACTGCTCGGCTATCTCTACTCTTCGCTCTTCATCCTCTCGATAATGCCGTTCATAGAGAGTTACAGCACGATTCACCTGCCGCTGTCGCTTTTTTTAATTGGGGGGATCCCTGCGGCCGACACCCTCTTTGCTATAATGAGAAGGTTGGCTAGTGGAAAGTCTCCCTTTTCTCCGGACAGAGGGCACATACATCACCGACTGATCGATGCGGGATGGGGGGCTATATGGACAGTGGCTTTTTTAAATGTCGTTCACCTGTTTTTAATTGCTGGCGGAATGCTTGTATCCGGCTTTTTCTTTGTGTAGCACCTAGTGGAAGGACTCCATAACGATGAGTACAGATACTAAACGAATCGCTTGCGTCGTCGGGACTCGCCCGGAGGGAATAAAAATGGCACCCCTGATACAGGCCCTTCGCAGGGAGGGCTTCAGGGTCGCTGTTATCTCAACCGGGCAGCACCTTCACATGCTGAATCAATCTCTGAGCTTTTTCGGAATATGCGCGGACGTGAATCTATCGATAATGGAGGAGCGGCAGTCGCTGGACGCCATTACGTCAAAGGTCCTGAACGGGGTTGGGTCGTTCCTGGACGAGAACCCGCAGGACCTGGTGCTCGTCCATGGGGACACCTCAACTACCTTCGCGTCGGCGCTAGCGGGTTTTTACAGGGGAATTCCCGTCGGACACGTCGAGGCCGGCCTGAGAAGCGGCGATATGCGCAGCCCCTTCCCCGAGGAGGCCAACAGGGTGCTCACGGACCGATTGGCCTCCCTCTGGTTCGCACCTACGCCGAGGGCGGCGGAAAACCTTCGCGAAGAAGGACTGCCCGTATCTGAAGAGACCCTGATCGTCACCGGCAACACCGTGATCGATGCGCTAAAACAGACCTTGAAGATAGATCGCGCCCCAAGCCGGGAGCTGCATCCCCTGGAGGATTTCTCGGGACGTCTTATTCTAATGACAGCGCACAGGAGGGAGTCGTGGGGGGCCCCCTTGGAGTCCATCTGCAAGGCGATTCTCGACATACTGGAACAGGATAAAGAGGCGAGGGTGTTGATCCCGCTCCACAAGAACCCGTCGGTGCGGGAGGTTATCCGTCGTTTCCTGGGCGGGGCGGAGAGGGTGATCCTGACGGAACCTTTGGATTATCCGGATTTCGTCCGGGTCATGAAGAGGAGCTCGTTGATCCTGAGCGACAGCGGCGGGGTACAGGAGGAGACCGCCGAGCTGAAAATCCCTCTTCTTGTAATGAGGGACACCTCCGAGAGGCCTGAGGCGCTTGAGGAGGGCACGGCGTTGCTCGTCGGCACCGATAGGGGCAGAATAGCAAGCACCGCCCTGCGAATACTTTCGGACGACTCCTTCAGGGAGAGCTTGGTCAACAGGGGCAAATACCCTTTCGGACGCGGGAATGCCTCCGAAAAGATCGTGGATGCGATAAAACGATTCTTCGCATGTCGGACAGGATGAGCAATGCATCCTACCGGTATTTCCTATTTTTTTCTCAGGGGGAATATGAACGTGGAATCTAAAATGAAAATTATCGGCGGCAACCCGCTGAAAGGCAGGATCTTCGCACAGGGAGCGAAAAACGCGGCTCTTCCCGTCATGGCGGCCGCAATACTGCTCAAGGGGGAAAAACTTACGCTGAACAGGGTCCCCAACCTTCTGGACGTGGTAACAATGGCGGATCTCCTCCGAAGCCTGGGCGCGTCGGTGGTCTTCAACGACCAGGTGATGGAGATCTCAACTCCCACGGAGATCTCGTGGGAGACACCTCCGGACCTGGTGAGGAAGATGCGCGCTTCCTCGCTTGTCCTCGGGCCGCTGCTCGCTCGATGCGGCAGGGCCGTGATGCCACTCCCCGGGGGCTGCTCGATAGGGAGCCGTCCGATCGATCTGCACCTGAAGGGACTGACTAGGATGGGCGCCACTATCGAGCTCGTGCACGGGGCCGTGCACGCCCGGGCAAACGGCCTGAAGGGTTGCCGGATCTACCTCGACTTCCCCTCGGTGGGCGCCACGGAGAACCTGATGATGGCGGCAGTGTTCGCCAAGGGGGAGACAGTGTTGGAGAACACGGCCCGCGAGCCCGAGATATTCAACCTGGTGGAGGCTCTTCGCTCCATGGGCGCGGTGATCGAGGCGGACGGCACCGGCGTAGTCAGGGTCCATGGCGTCGATTCCCTGAGCAGCGCCGGAGTGACGATCATCCCCGACAGGATAGAGGCATCCACGTACATACTTGCGGGGGCGGCCACGAACGGAGAGGTCACTGTGTCGAACATAATTCCCAACCATATAGACTCCCTCCTGGCGAAGCTGGAGGAGGCGGGCGCCTCCCTCACGATCAATGATACCGAGGTAACGATTCACCCCTCGCAGAGGCTCAAGGCGGTATCCCTGAAGACCCTGCCCTATCCCGGGTTCCCCACCGACCTGCAGCCGCAGGTCATGGTGGCTCTCTGCCTAGCGGAGGGGACGAGCATAGTCCAGGAGAGCGTCTTCCAATCCCGCTTCCTTCATGTCAGCGAGCTGAACAAGATGGGAGCGAAGATCGACATCCAGAGCAACTCGGCGATCATCAACGGGGTGGAGGCCCTGGCCGGCGCCGACGTGGTCGCGACCGACCTGCGCGCAGGAGCGGCGCTGATCATCGCAGGTCTGTCCGCGCACGACGCGACCTGCGTTCGAAACCTGGGTCACGTCTTCAGAGGGTACGAGAAGATCGAGGAGAAGCTCAAGGCCATCGGCGCAGACATCACGATTCTACCCTCCACCGAGGAGCTCAAGGGCGGTTCCGTGACTGCATCACCATGATTGTAAACCGGCAACGAAAGTGATAAAAAGCGGGCGATGTCCTTGAACGGTACTCTTCCCATAAGGGTGATTGCATTCGTAGGCCCGGCGGGCACGGGCAAGAGTCAGCGGGCGCAGATGGTCGCCTTGGAGAACGAAGTGGAGTACATAATTGACGACGGGCTGCTGATCGCCAGAGGAAGAATAATGGCGGGGAAGAGCGCCAAGGCGGAGAAAAACCTCGTCCGGGCGATAAGAAGGGCCCTTTTCCAGTTCCCCGACCACAGGAAGGCGGTCCATGCCTTTCTCGAGAAGAAAAGGCCGAAAAAACTCATGGTAATCGCCACCTCCATCTCCATGGCGGAGAAGATCACAAAGGCCCTGAGGCTCCCGCCACCGGAGCTGATAATCGATATAACGGAGGTCGCCTCCCCGGAGGAGATAATAAACGCCAGACGAGAGAGGCACGAGAAGAGACAGCATGTGATACCGGCGTCGAGAACCCAGATACGGAGGAACTTCGCAGGCAAGCTGGTCGGGCACCTGAGAGGGCTCTTCAGAAGCGTGGACAGGGAGGAGGGGGAGCGCACAATAGTAAGACCTCCCTTCAGTTTCATCGGCGATCTCACCATAGAATCGTCCGCAGTGCTCGACCTTGTAAAGAGGGTTCTGTTTTCAAATCCGCAGGTGACGGCCATCAAGGACATACGGGTGAGATACAAGGGAGACTCCGTGCTTATAGAAGTTTCCCTTCAGGTTGTACCCGGCAGGATGGATTTTCACATGCTGGGGCTCGTCAACCAGAAGAAGGTGGCATCGGCGGTCGGCTATTTCACCGGGATGGACGTCGCCGGAGTGGATATACGTATCGTGGAGGTAAAGCTGCAATGAGCAACCTATCGGGTGGCATCAGCCGGCAGAGTGCGTGGGAGGAACTCGAAGGACGAGTGAGGTCCTGTACCGCCTGCGATCTGTGTCGAGGCAGGAAGAACACGGTCTTCGGACAGGGAAATCGCTCGTCCTCCCTCGTATTCGTGGGCGAAGGCCCCGGAGCGGACGAGGACGAACAGGGAACGGCCTTCGTCGGTCGGGCCGGGAAACTGCTCACCGCCATCCTTCAGGCGGCGGATATAGAGAGAGAGGACGTCTTCATAACCAACATAGTGAAATGCAGGCCTCCAAACAACAGGATCCCGTTGGCCAAGGAGATGATGGCCTGCAACCCCTTCCTGGAGGCGCAGCTTGCCCTTTTGAGGCCTAAGATCGTAGTTTGCCTCGGGAACACTGCACTTAAATGGCTGATGAAGACGTCCGAGGGCATCTCCTCCCTCAGGGGCCGCTGGTTTCCATGGCGGGGAATACTCCTGTTTCCGATGTTTCACCCGAGCTATCTTCTGCGAAACGACTCCAGGAAGAAGGGCAGTCCGAAGGAGCTGACTTGGCAGGATATAATCGCCGTGAAGGAAAAGCTTGATGCCTTGACGGCGGAAGAGGGGGTGTTCTAGCTGACGCAAAGCGATTCCTTGCCCGTTCACGTTGCGGTGATAATGGATGGAAACGGGAGGTGGGCGAAAAAGAGGCGTCTGCCCCGCCTCCTGGGGCACAGGGCCGGAGTCAAGGCGCTCGAGAGGACCGTGGACGCCGCCGGTGCCATCGGGATAAAGTTCATCTCGTTCTACGCTTTTTCAACGGAGAACTGGAAGAGGCCCGAAAAGGAGATCATGGGGCTCATGAGCATCTTCAAGTTCGCCCTGACCCGGAAGATCGAGGAGTTTCACGGCAGAAACGGCAGGCTCCGGTTCGCCGGCTTCAGAGAGGGACTCCCCGGGGAGATAACGGAGCTTATGGCATGGGCGGAGGAGAAGACGAAGGACAACACCGGGCTGACAATGATACCCTGTTTCAACTACGGAGGAAGGCAGGAGATCCTCCATGCAGTTGAAAAAATGATCCGGTCCGAGGTGCGACCACCCCTGACGGAGGAGGTTTTTCGTAACTTTCTATACCTTCCGGACGTCCCTGACCCTGATCTGGTGATCCGCACCAGTGGAGAGACGAGGATAAGCAACTTCTGGCTCTGGCAGAGCTCCTACAGCGAGCTCTATTTCACCGACGTGCTCTGGCCCGACTTCGACGGCGAAGAACTGGGGAAGGCGTTGGAATTCTATAGGAACAAAGAGAGACGATATGGCGCTCTCAGATGATCAGTTCAAAGAGCTGGCCGTCCGAGGGGGCAGCTCGCTGGTAATAGTCGCCGGGACGATGAGCTCGCTGTACGCGGGGGGAATGATCTGGGTCTTCTTCTCATCCGCCGTGGCGCTGCTCTCGCTCGCTGAATACTACGGAATGCTTTCGAGGAAGTTCAAGGTATCGAAGGGGATAGGGTTTATCACCTCGGGCCTGATATTCTTCTCCGCCTCCGAGGGGATACATCCCGTATCGCTGGTGCTCGTGCTCAGCGTATCCTCCTTCGCAGTGCTCTTCATCGAGATAATAAGGAGGCAGGTCAGAGGAGAGAGCTTCGCAATATGGAACATGGGAGGTACGATCTCCGGCATAGTCTACATCACCATTCCCTGGGCCTTCATAATCCTGCTGCGCCGTCTGCCGGGAGGAGGATTGCTGCTTTTCGCCATGTTCATCTCGACGTGGGGCTGCGATGTGGCCGCCTATCTCATCGGATCGAAATGGGGACATACGCCTCTTTGCGAAAACATCAGCCCGAACAAGACCTGGGAGGGCTTCATCGGGGGCTTCTCCGCCGCCATCCTGGCGAGCGTGCTCTTGGCCTTCGTGTTGGAGATCCCCCCGGTTCCCTTCCTCTTCGTGGGGTTGATCTGCGGCTTTGCGGGACAGCTGGGAGACCTCGCCGAGTCTGTGATCAAAAGGGAGAGTTGGGTGAAGGACAGTGGAAACATAATCCCCGGGCACGGAGGAGTGCTGGACAGGTTCGACAGCGTCCTGATCAACGGGCTGCTGATCTACACCCTCTTCGGGGTGATCCTGAGATGAGAAGAAAGAGTCTTTACATAATAGGATGCACCGGCAGCGTGGGCGCCTCGGTTCTGTCCGTGTGTCGAATGTTCCCGGAGCGCTTCGAGGTAGCCGCCCTTGCGGCCCGCTCTTCGGTGGATGAGATCGTCCGACTGGCCGCGGAATTCTCATGTCCGACCCTGGTCCTGTCGGACGGAACGGCTGCGGAGAGATGCGTCGATCGCCTGTCGAGCGCCTGGACGAATGCCCCGATGCCGAGGGTGCTGTCGGGCGAGGGGGGTCTTTCGCTCCCCGCGTCCGCCCCCGACATCGACCACGTGGTCGTCGCCTCGTCGGGCACCGGGGCGATAGGCGCCCTCGTCGAGGCCCTGAAAAGCGGCAAGGAGATCTCCCTCGCGAACAAGGAGAGCATAGTCGCCGCCGGCCCGTGGATAATGCCTATGGTCGCCGGGAAGGACCAACTGCGCCCGCTCGACAGCGAACACAATGCCATCTGGCAGTGCCTCCAGGGCGAGGATCCGGCCCATGTCGAGGAGATAGTGCTTACCGCGTCCGGCGGCCCGTTTCTCGGATACTCGCATGAACAGCTCCATGCCGTGACACCCTCGATGGCCGTGGCTCACCCCGTATGGAACATGGGAGCGAAGATCAGCGTGGACAGCGCTACTCTCATGAACAAGGGGATAGAGCTGCTGGAGGCCATGTACCTCTTCTCCCTCCCCCCGGACAGGGTCAATGCGGTGGTCTCGCCGAACCCCTTCATACACGGCATCGTTCGATTCTCCGACGGGACGTTTCACATGTGCGCATCTGCGCCCGACATGGGCATCCCCGCCCTGTCCGCTCTCTTCCACCCTGAACGAAGCCCTGGTGACAGGGGAAACACACCCTCGCTCGAAGGGATGACACTGTCATTCGAATCTCCGGACGAGGCGCGTTTCCCATGCATCCGGCTGGCCCGGGAGACCGCCCGAAAAGGCGGCGCTTATCCGGCTCTGTTGGTAGGAGCGGACGAGGTCGCGGTAGGCAGGTTTCTATCAGGGGAGATAGGATTCATGGACATACCCGCAGTTGTCAAGATCGTGCTGGAAAAATACGCAGGCCCTGCTCCTTCAAGCCTTGAGCACGCCCTGGCCATAATTGAAGAGGGCAGGCTCATGGCTTCGGAAGTGTTTACATAGGTTTCTGCAGTGCTGAGGAGACGTAAATAATGGCTAGTCTAATATCATTTCTATTTGTAATAGGAGTCTGCGTCATAGTGCACGAGACGGGGCACTTCATCACGGCCCGCATGCTGGATGTACAGGTTCACGAGTTCTCCTTCGGCATGGGCCCCTTGTTGGCGCAGCGAGCCGGCCGGAACACGACGTGGTCCCTGCGCGCCCTTCCCGTCGGGGGATTCGTACGACTGGCCGGCATGGGGGAGGAGAGGGACGGCGAGGAGGTCGCGGAGGGGAAGGGGTTCTACGACAAGGCCCCCTGGAAGCGCTTTCTCGTGCTTTTTAACGGCTCCCTCTTCAACATACTCCTCGCAATGCTGCTGACCGCGACCTTCCTGTACGGGCACGGAGTCCTGGACCTGACCACCACGACGGTGGGGGAGATCATCGAGGGTTATCCGGCTCAATCCGCCGGGGTCCTGCCCGGGGACAGGTTGCTGGCGATCGCGGGACAGGATGTCTCGTCGTGGAGGGAGATGTCCGAGGGAATTCGCGCCGCCGCCGCCAAGGGGCCAGTGGACATAGCACTTGAGCGGGACGGCGAGAGGATCGCCATGTCCGTGACAATACCCCCGGACGAGCAGGGAATCACCCTCCTGGGGATAAGGCCGGCCCTGAAACGCTACCCGGCGGGCGAGGCTCTTACCTCGGCGCTTTCCTACACGGTCGAAATGACGGTGGAGATGCTTCGAAGCATAATTCGCTTCATCATCGGCGCAGAGAAAGTGGACGTGGCGGGACCGGTCGGCATCGCCTCGATGGCCGGAGAGGCCGCGAGGAAAGGCCTATGGACCTTCGTCACCTTCCTGGCCCTCATCAACCTGAACCTGGGGCTTCTGAACCTCTTTCCCTTCCCGGCACTGGACGGAGGGCGTCTGGTGTTTACCGTGGGCGAGATGATACTGAGACGACGAGTGCCCGAGAAGCTGGAGAACTTCATCCACATGTCGGGATTCGTCCTGCTGATAATGCTGATCATATACGTAACCTGGCAGGACATTGTCAATGTGTTCGGATGGAGGTAGGGCGGTGAGCAAAAGAAAAGTTGTTATTCAAGGGCTTCAGATAGGTGGAGGAGCGCCTGTCCGCGTGGAGAGCATGCTCAAGATCCCCCTGTCGCGCAGAGAGGAGTGTTTGGAGCAGTGCGTCTCCTTGAAAAAAGTCGGCTGCGAGCTTGCGAGGGCCGCTTTCCCCTCGATGGAGCTACTTGACGATCTCGAATGGCTTGGAGAGAACTCGCCGATCCCCTTGATGGCCGACATTCACTTCGACGGCGCACTAGCCCTGGCGGCGCTCGAGGCGGGGATCCCGTCGGTCAGGATAAACCCCGGGAACATGTCCATCTCATGCCTGAGGGACATAGTCGCATCGGCGAGGGAGAAGAGAACCCCCATCCGCATAGGCGCGAACGGAGGCTCCCTGTCGAACTCCCAGATCAGGGAGGCCGGCGGAGTGCGCTCCGACGCCCTGGCATCGGCGGTGGAGGAGCAGCTTCAAATACTGCTTTCAGAGGGCTTTTACGATATAATACTGTCTGCAAAGTCGACCTCCGTGATGGAGACGGTAAGGGCGAACACGCTGCTGGCGTCGAAATACCCGGACTTCCCCATGCACATAGGCATCACCGAGTCGGGATACGGAAGGGACGGACTTGTTAAGAGCGCGGCAGGACTCTCTCTCATGCTCGCGCAGGGCATAGGAGACACGTTGAGGATCAGTCTTACAGAGAGTCCCGAGGAGGAGGTAAGGGCGGGGTACTCACTCCTTAGGGCGCTTGAGTTGCGCTCTCGCGGCGTGAACATCATCTCCTGCCCCACCTGCGGGAGAAAAAGACTGGACGTAAAAACCATTCTGAACATACTTGAACCGGCATTCGCAAATCTCCCCGACGGCCTTTCCGTCGCTGTCATGGGCTGCGAGGTGAACGGCCCCCGCGAGGCGATGGACGCCGACTTCGGCGTGGCGGGATCGGCGTCGGGCGCCGTGATATTCCAGAAAGGCCAGGTTTTGAAAGAGGTGACATTGGACGAGCTCCCGAGAGTGTTTGAAGAGTTCGTCCGTTTCAGCAGAGTCTAGAGTTGCAACTATCACGTAAAACCCGAAAGGAGAATATGATTCATGGCTTTCAATCTCAAAGGACGCAGTTTTTTAACCCTTATGGACTTCACCCCGGAGGAGATCTACTACCTCCTCGACCTCTCGGCCGACCTCAAGGCGAAAAAGCGCTCCGGCGTGCGCGGGAGGGCGCTGCAGGGAAAGAACATAGCTCTCATCTTCGAGAAGTCCTCCACCAGGACCAGGTGCGCCTTCACCGTCGCTTGCATCGACGAGGGAGGACACCCGGAGTTCCTCGGCAAGAACGACATCCACCTCGGCGGCAAGGAGGACGTCAGGGACACGGCGAGAGTCCTCGGCAGGATGTTCGACGGCATCCAGTATCGCGGCTTCGCTCAGTCGCTGGTGGAAGATCTGGCGAAGTACGCAGGAATCCCGGTCTGGAACGGACTGACCGATGATGACCACCCGACCCAGATCCTCGCCGACTTCCTCACGATCCAGGAGAACTTCGGCAAGCAGCTCAAGGGCATACGGCTCGTCTACTGCGGCGACGGAAGGAACAACATGTCCAACGCCCTGATGATCGGGTGCGCCAAGCTCGGAATGCACTACGTCGTGGCCTCCCCGAAGTCCCTCTTTCCCGAGAAGGGGCTCCTCGACACGTGCACCGAGATGGCCGAGCGCAACGGAGGCTCGGTCACAGTCTTCGAGGACCCGCTCCAGGCCATGAAGGGCGCGGACGTCATCTACACCGACGTCTGGGTGTCGATGGGGGAGGAGGCGAAGGCCGAGGAGCGCCTGCGGCTGCTGACCCCCTACCAGGTCAACATGAATCTCGTGAAGGCGTCCGGCAAGGACTCGACCATATTCCTTCACTGCCTGCCCGCCAACAAGGGACAGGAGGTCACGGAGGAGGTCTTCGAGTCGCCCAACTCCAAGGTCTTCGATGAGGCGGAGAATCGCATGCACTCAATAAAGGCGATAATGGTCGCCACTATCGGCAATCAGTAGACGGTGAAAAGTATTTCCGTCCGGGAGGCGAATGTCGATGACAGATGAAAACTACCGAATCTTCAAATGCGCCTCGTGCGGGACGGAGTTCCGCGCCGAGGCCAGGGAAAGGGCCCCTCGCTGCCCCGAGTGCGGAGGCAAGGTCCTGATACTGCTCGAAGGGGAGAGCCTGTCCAAGGGGAAGTGCGCCGGGTGCGCCGCATCCTCCTGCTCGACCTGAGGCGTGTGACATACGGGGCGGCGGTTCGCCGCCCTCTCTTTTTTCAAAGCCCGGATCCTCAAAGCACTATCGAGATGGACGGCTCGATGCTCTTCAGTCCCCTGAGAGTGCGCAGCGCGGCTACAAAGCTCCTGACCCTTCCCGCGTCGCCCTTCACCACGATGCACTCCAGGCAGTGATGGTGATCCACGTGCACGTGGGTCGTGCAGACGATGCTCTCCCCGAAGTCGTGCTGCAGCGTCGTCAGGTCGGACATGGTATCCTTTCCGTGATGGTCGTACATTATCGTGACAGTCCCATAGACGACGCCTGCACCGCTGGTCCACATCTCTCTCGACAGCCTCTCTCGGATCAGCTGTCGCAAGGCCTCGGACCTGTTGGGCATTCCGTTGTCCTCTACAAACGCGTCGAACTCCTCCAGCATCGCCCTTGGAACTGCGACCCCGAACCGGACCAATGAGCTCATATGCATCACTCCCATGCCATTTGAGTTGGAGTATAATACAATGACCACAGATTAAGGGGGCGCATTTATTGTACCCGATCTCGGCCACATTCCTGCTGAAGTCCGAAGGGAACTCTTCAAGCTACGCCCGCCTGTTTGTTCGTCGTCTTTCCCGTCGAGAGGAACTGCAAAGGACGGCCCGATCTAAGGTAGCCTACTCGGTCGCTCTCAAGGACGAGGCAACGAGCGAGGTCGTGATATTCGACGACGGCGGCAACGAGATCGAACCGACTGCCCCGGCCTTCCAAGTCGACAGCCCCCTTCCATTCAGCCTGTTCCACGCGGGCGGCATACCTTGCGCGGCCTCTGGCGAGAAGGGGCTTCTTTCGTCCGAGGCCGGACGTCTCCTCGCCCTTGCAGGGGTGAGGGTTCTCTGCTGCTTCCCGTCGGAAAGTGCCACCGCCGATTATCCCATGGCTGATTTCGCCAGGGTCAGGTCGCTTGAAAACGGTCACTACACGATCATCGCACTTCCGGGAGAACAGGGGGTGGCCTGCTTTGGAAAGGGAGATGCCCCGCTTTCGACATGTGAAATTGTTCTCCGAAGAGTGCGATGAACACGTCGATTATGCTAAAATACGGTTGATAACTGCTATCTACGAAGGTGGGTGTGCGTATGTCGTACCAGCGCAGGGACACGGCGAAAGTCTGTGATTCCATCGTAAAATGGCTGAAGGAGCAGGTTTCCAACGCGGGTGCAGCAGGGGGAATAGTCGGGCTCAGCGGCGGGATAGACTCCGCCGTCGTCGCGGCTCTCCTCCGGAGGGCATTCGGGGATGACATGCTCGCAGTCTCGCTCCCCTGCGGCAGCTCGAAAGAGGACCTGGACGACGCTAGGCTCGTCGCTGCCGCCCTGGACCTGCCCTTCGCCGAGATCGACCTTACACCCGTCTTCACATCCATCCTAAGGGCGTTGAACGCCGGCCTGTCCCCGATCGCCACCGCGAATATCAAACCCAGGCTCCGCATGACGGCGCTTTACGCGCTTGGCCAGGACAGAAGGCTTCTCGTCTGCGGCACGGACAACAGATCGGAGAGGATGATCGGCTACTTCACGAAGCATGGTGACGGCGCGTGCGATCTCCTCCCCATCGCTGACCTCCTGAAGTCCGAGGTGCGGCTTTTGGCGGAACACTTGGGCGTCCCGGGAAGGGTGATAACCAAGGCTCCGTCCGCGGGACTGTGGGAGGGACAGACCGATGAGCAGGAGATGGGACTGACCTACGACCAGATCGATTCATACTTCTCGTCGACGAAAGTGGACGAGGAGGCCGCCGCCAGGATTTCCCGTATGGCGAGCGCATCGGAGCACAAGAGAGAGCTCCCCCCGATATGTTATCCATAGGACAGATCATTTTTAAGGAGTGATTGTTTTGGCGGGCCATTCTAAATGGGCGAATATAAAGCGCAGGAAAGGGGCTCAGGACGCTAAGAGGGGCAACCTCTTCCAGAAACTTGTCAAGGCCATAATAGTCGCGGCGAGGGAGGGCGGCCCGGATCCGGCCATGAACATGCGTCTCAAGGCGGCGATAGACCGGGCCAAGGCAGCCAGCGTCCCCAACGACAATATCATAAGAGGAATAAAGAGAGGCACCGGGGAGCTGGAGGGCGGGCAGCTCGAGGAGATCGTCTACGAGGCGTACGGTCCCAACGGCGTCGCCATACTGCTCGAGGTCCTCACGGACAACAGAAACAGGACCGCCTCCGAGATGAGGGCCCTGTTGACGAGGAACGGCGGCAACCTGGGCGAGTCAGGGAGCGTGGCGTGGATGTTCGAGCGCAAGGGCGTAGTGGAGGTCACGGGCAAGGATATAGACGAGGAAGAGCTGATGACCGTGGCTCTCTACTCGGGCGCCGAAGATATGCAGGAGGAGGGCGACGGCTTTATCATCCACTCCGAGCCGGGTGCCTTCGGCGGGATCAAGGAGGCCCTGGAAACGGCGGGGTACGTGGTGGAGAGAGCCGAGACGGAGATGATCTCCAGCAATACGGTCCTGGTCGACGATGCCGAGAAGGCCGGGAGAGTGCTGCGCCTGATGGACCTCCTGGAGGAGCACGACGACGTCCAGAACGCCTACAGCAACTTCGACATACCGGACGAGATAATGGAAAGCCTGGACGATTGACAAGTTGTTGAGATGCATTGGAATCGACCCGGGCCTGGGAAGAATGGGAGTGGCGGCGGTAGCCATGGATGGACGGGTATTTCGCCTGATCTCCTGCGGCTGCATAGAGACTCCTCCCGGCATGCCTTTGCCGGCGCGCCTGAACATGATCTTCAAGGAGCTGGGGGATCATATCGAGGAGTGCACACCTGATTTCATGTCGATAGAGAAGCTCTTCTTCGGAAAGAACATCACGACGGCGGAGTCGGTCTGGCAGGCCCGAGGCGTGGCGCTCTTACAGGCCGATCGATACAACCTTCCTGTCTTCGAACCAAAACCTTCGCAGATCAAGCTGGCCGTGTGCGGATACGGCACCGCTCCCAAGGAGCAGGTTCAGAGGATGTCGCAGAGGCTTCTCGGGCTCTCCTATCTTCCAAAACCGGACGACGCCGCCGATGCGATAGGTGCGGCCATCACCGGTTTTTCGCTTCTTGCGGAGGAGCGCCGGATATCGGGCGCCAGGAGAGATCATGCTTAGGTCTCTGACGGGCAAGATCAGATCCGTATGCGACAATGTGGTTGTCCTCGACGTCGGCGGCATCGGGTTCGAGCTGCTGTGCACGGGACGGGCCACTTCCCTCTGCACGGAGGGAGAGGACGCGGACCTCATCACGCACGTGCAGTTCTCCGACGCTGGCCCCACACTGTTCGGGTTCGCGGACGAGAGGGAGAGGCATCTATTTCTCAAACTGATCACTGTGAAGGGCGTGGGCGGAAAGATGGCGATGAACATCCTGAAGTTCGCCTCCTCGGAGCACATAGTCTCGTGGATAGTGTCCTCGGATATAAAAGCCATGATGAGAGTTCCCGGCGTGGGCCGCAAGACGGCCGAGCGGCTATGCTTCGAGATGCGTCCACATTTGACGGATGCGGAAGGGGAACTGTTGACGGGGCCTGTCTCTCCGCGTGACGAAAAATTCGCCACGGCCATCGAGGCCCTACGCACGCTTGGATTCGCCCAAAACGAAGTGAGAGAGATGATATCCAAGCTGAAAAAGTCAGGCCTTCTCGAGGACGAGGAGCTCACGGAGGAAAAGATCATCCGGCTCGCCCTCAAGGAACTGAAGCGACACTGAGGTGACAGGTATGACGGCAGCCATAAATCGCTTCCTGGACCCGAACGACGGGCCGGGAGAGGACGAAAGCACCCTTCGCCCTCAGTCGCTCGGCGAGTTTTTGGGCCAGGAGAAACTGAAGGAGAAACTGTCGATCTTCATAAAGGCGGCCAGGCAGAGGAGAGAGGCGCTGGACCACACCCTCCTTTACGGGCCTCCCGGGCTGGGAAAGACGACCCTCGCGGGGATCATAGCCCGCGAGATGGGAGGACAGCTGCGCGTCACGACAGGCCCCTCCCTGGAGAGGACCGGGGATCTCGCGGCCATTCTCTCGAACCTGGAGCCGAACGACGTGCTCTTCATAGACGAGATACACAGGCTACCCACGAACGTCGAGGAGATACTATACCCGGCTATGGAGGACTACGCGCTCCATATCATCGTGGGGAAGGGGCCGCTGGCGAACAACATCTGCCTGCCGCTCCCCGGCTTCACCCTCGTGGGCGCCACCACGAGACTGGGTCTGCTCACCTCGCCGCTGCGCGCCCGTTTTGGTATAGTGGAGCAGCTGTCACCCTACACGGACGACGAGCTGCGGAGGATCGTGACAAGGGGGGCCAGGGTTCTGGGCACCGAGATACAGGATGACGCATCGAAGGAGATCGCACGCCGCTCCAGGGGCACTCCGCGAATCGCCCTTCGCCTCCTCCGAAGAGTTCGGGACGTGGCCGAGGTCAGATCCACCGGGGCCATCGACGTGGCCCTTGCGGGAGCGGCGATGGATATGCTCGGGCTGGACGACATGGGGCTGGACGAGGGCGACAGGAGGATATTGAGGGTGATCGTCGAGCTCTTCGACGGAGGTCCCGTCGGGCTCTCAACTCTGGGAGCGGCCCTCAACGAGGAGGTGCAGACCATAGAGGATATATACGAGCCCTTTCTGATTCAGCGAGGCTTCATCGAGAGGACCCCCAGGGGCAGAAGGGCCACCAGGAACAGCTGGGCCTACCTGGGCAAGGAGCCTCCATCGGAAGACCAGGAGCAGTGGCGTCTGCCCCTTCCCTCGGAAGAGGAGGAGGCCGAATCGTGAACTCCATCGGGAGGGCCCTGATCGCAGCGGGCTGCATCCTGGTGCTGTCGGGCGTTCTTCTCCTGCTTCTCGGCAGGTATACCGGCTTCTTCGGCAAACTGCCAGGCGACATCTCCTTCAGCCGAAAGGGGCTCACCGTCTTTGCCCCCTTCACGAGCATGATAATCCTCAGCGTTTTGCTGACGGTCGTGATAAATATCATCTTCAGGTTTCTGAAATAGCCTTTATTCGGAGGAGTGCTTATGTTGAAGGACAAGAACAAGGGAGCTCCGGCTTCGACTCTTTCTCTGCTTTTCGCCGTTTTTCTGCTTATTCTCATGCTCCAGTCTCCGGCTCTTGCCAGGAACGTGTCCGTGGGGCTCGCGATAGGGCAGGCATCCGTATCGGTAAAGAGCGAATCGGCCATCACCGTGGTCGACTCAGGCGGGAAAAAACATTCGGTCGGCAAGTCGGTCGATTTCAAAGCATCGGCGAAGGGCTGCGTATCCGCGGGGAAGCTTCTGCTGAAGCTGCCTGTGAGCCTCTCTTCGGGGCACCCCCTGTCGTTCAACGGAAGGCGTTACCGGGGGTCCCTTCGCCTGGTCGCGTCCGGTTCGGGCGTGACGCTTCTCAACGTAATCGATCTCGAGGAGTACCTCAGGGGCGTGCTGAAGATGGAGGTGAACCCCGCCTGGTCGATGGAGGCGTTGAAGGCTCAGGCGATCATATCAAGGACATACGCCCTTAGAAGCGTGCTCAACAACAAGGGCAAGGGGGGGTTCGACCTTCGAGACGGCATAACGTCTCAGGTGTACCGGGGGATCAACGCTGAGGACAAGAAGACCGACGAGGCCATCAAGTCCACCAGGGGAATGATCCTGAAGTACGGAGGCGGCATCGCGTTTACTCCTTTTCACTCTTTCAGCGGAGGGGCCACCGCCGATGTCTCCACTGTCTGGGGGGGCGACATGCCCTACCTCAAGGGGGTAAAGGAGGACTTCAGGACAGACTCGCCAAACAATCACTGGGAGACGCGCCTTACCCCCGCCCAGGTGGAGGGGGCCCTGCGCTCCGCCGGCGTCAACGTAGGACGGCTGCAGGAGCTGCGCGTCGAGAAGACCGACCCGCACGGCAGGGCGACAGTGCTTCGCGCTATCGGAACCAATGGAACCAAGACGCTCAAGAGCCATAACTTCCGCATGGCGGCCGGCAGCAACGTCATCAAGAGCACCGTGATGACAATCACCCCTCCCGGTGGAAGAATACCGCAATCGCAGCCCGATCGGCAGCCGCCCGCGGAGATCCCGACCGCCGCTCCGCCTGCAGGCGAGCCGCTCCCGGACATACCTACATCTCTCACGCCCATGAGCGCGTCCGAGGAGCTGAAACTGACCCAGCTGACGGAACAGGGCGCTTTCAACTCGGAGGAGTTGATGGACATGCTGATGAACCCTGACAAGCGCAAAGGATACCTGGTCAAGGCGCTGCGAAGCGTCAAACCGGAGACGCCGGCTGTCAGCCCCCTGCCGAAGCCTCAGCCGAGCCCGCCCCCTTCGTACTCGACGGATTGTTTTGTCTTCACCGGCAGAGGCTGGGGACACGGAGTGGGCCTGTCTCAGTGGGGGGCGAAGGCCTTGGCTGACAAGGGGTGGAGCCACAAACAGATACTCGACTTCTACTACCCGGGCACCAAGCTTGACAAGATGCAGTGACGAACTACCCCGATGTCCGGTCTTTTCGACATAGAGTCATATGACTACTCTCTCCCCGAGGAGTTGATCGCCCAGAACCCGGCGACCCCGAGGGATTCTTCGAGGCTGATGATCTTGGATCGTGCCTCCGGCGCAATCACGCACAGGCAGTTTTATGACCTCGGGAAGTGTCTTCGTCCAGGCGACCTGCTGGTGCTGAACGATACCAGGGTGATGCGTGCCCGCCTTCACGGCGTGAAACTCCACGGAGGCGCCAGGGTGGAGATCCTGCTGTTGAAGGCCTTGGACGGCGGGCGGAAGGAATGGGAGGCACTTGTGAAACCGGGCAGAAGGCTCCGCCGTGGAACACTCATAAGCCTGAGCGACGGGACGGAGTTAACGGTAGGGGAGCGCACTGCCGCAGGCGATGGAGTACGTTCCGTGCTCTTCCCCGACGGTGTTGATGTCGACGAGCTGCTGGACAGGATCGGTGAGACGCCTCTGCCACCCTATATCACTCGCTCCGACGCTCCGGCCTCGGCATACCAGACCGTCTTCGCCGCCCACGACGGATCTTCCGCCGCGCCTACGGCAAGCCTTCACTTCACCGAGGCGCTGCTGGAGAGGGTAAAAGACGAGACCGGCGTTTCGATAACGTGGGTAACCCTGCACGTCGGACTTGGGACCTTTCGCCCGGTCAAGTGCTCCGATATCCGCGACCATGTAATTCACCACGAGAGCTGCATGGTTCCACGAGAGACGGCGGAACTGGTCCGCGAGACGAAGAGGCGGGGCGGAAGGGTGATCGCATCCGGCACGACGGTGGCGCGCACGCTGGAATCGATGGCAATCCCCGGGGACGTAATCCGGTCCGGGAAGATGGAGACAGGGCTCTTTATCTATCCGGGCTACGAGTTCGTCCTCACGGACTGCCTGCTGACCAACTTCCATCTTCCCAGAAGCTCCCTGCTGATGCTGGTCTCGGCGTTCGCGGGCCGCGATGTCATCAAGAGAGCCTATGAGACGGCGGTCGATATGAGATATCGTTTCTTCTCTTTCGGCGACGCCATGTTCATCCATTGATCCGGACCAGGAGGTGTATGAGATGTGGTACTGGGAGTGCTTCACACCCCACCCCCCGATCATCATTCCCCAGGTGGGCGGAGGTAGGGAGCAGGAGGCCTCGGACACGATCGAGGGCATGAAAAAGCTCTCCGAGCTGACCGGCCGAAATGCTCCGGACAACCTGCTTGTCCTTTCCCCTCACGCGGACTTCGCAGGTGGACTGACCCTGTCGCTCGCGGAGCGATATTCAGGCGACTTCTCCAGGTTTATGGCCCCCTCGGTTCGGCTGAGTTACGATGGTGCCCCGGAGGAGGGGGAGCAGATGGCCGACTTCCTTAACGACGACTTTCACATAGTCGCGAGGAGATACGGAGAGTGCCCGCTCGACCACGGCAGCCTGGTGCCTCTTTTCTTTCTAAAGGGCTCGCCAAGGCTGGTCGTGGCGAATCCGATAGGGCTTTCGCCGGCGGAGGCCTTCAGCCTGGGACAGGCGCTGGCGGAGACGAGACCCGGTGGGAGCTGGGGGCTCCTTGCGAGCGGCGACCTGTCGCACAGGGTGATCCCAGGCGCCCCGGCGGGCTACTCTCCGTTCGGTGAAAAGTTCGACGGGATGATAGTCGAGGCATTCGAGAACAACGACCCAGGCGACCTGCTCTCATTGGGAATGCGCGAGATAGGCGAGGCGGGGGAGTGCGGTCTTCGCTCGGCCCTTGTTTTTCTCGGGCTTGGAGCGAACAGGAGTATAAGAAACCTGTCTTACGAGGCGCCCTTCGGCGTGGGTTATGCCACGGCTTTCGCGTCCTTGCACGCCGCGCCATCCCTGGCACGCACCGTGATCGAGGAGGGGGTGCGTTTCGGCCGAAAGAACGCCCTCGACGCGGCCTCGAAGTTCGCCTCTTTCCCGGAGCTTAAAGAGGAGGCCGCCTGTTTCGTCACTCTGAAAACACATTCCGATGCGGATGTCGATGGCAGCCTGAGGGGCTGCATCGGCACCATCCTTCCGTCCTGCGCCACCCTGCTGGAGGAGATAGCGGAGAACGCCCTCTCCGCCGCGACGCGAGACCCCAGGTTTCCCCCTGTAAGAGTCGAAGAGCTGGATAGTATAAGCGTCTCAGTGGACATACTCTCCCGCCCTGAGAGGGTCGCCGGAACGGAATCGCTGGACCCGGGGATATTTGGAGTGGTCGTGGAGAAGGACGGGCTCAGAGGGGTGTTGCTGCCGAACCTCGACGGCGTGGACAGAGTGGAGCAGCAGCTTTCGATAGCCGCACAAAAAGCCGGTATCCACTCCCTCGACGACGCGAGGATATCCAGGTTTTCCGTGCACAGAATTGCGGAGGAGGAGAGATGGCGTTAGCCGGTCCGTTGCATCTACACCAGGGGCATGACGCGAGGTGGTGGCGCTTTGAAGGAGAGTCCGCCCGATGCGTTCTGTGTCCGCACGCCTGCCTGCTCTCGCCCGGAGAGAACGGGCGCTGCGGCGTCCGAATCCACCTGGAGGGCAGGGGCCTGGTCTCCACCAACTACGGAAAGCTCGCCTCCCTCGCGGTGGATCCTATAGAAAAAAAACCACTGTACCACTGGAAACCGGGCACTTCGACACTCTCCCTCGGCTCCGTGGGCTGTAACATGAGGTGCCCCTTCTGCCAGAACTGGACACTCGCCGAATGCTCCCCGTCGGTCTCTCTTCACGAGACGGCCCCCGACGCCCCCGCGGAGCTGGCGGCAATGCACCGCGCCTCGTCCGTCGCTTTCACCTACAACGAGCCGCTCACCTGGCTCGAGTTCATCCTGGACACCTGTCTCCACCTCGAGGAAAGGGAGATCCCGGCTGTGCTTGTCAGCAACGGGATGATAAACGGCGCGCCCCTGAAGGAGCTCCTACCGTACCTGTCGGCGGCGAACATCGACCTAAAGGCCTTCACTTCAGACGCCTACCGTTTCATGGGCGGTGAGCTGGAGGGCGTCAAAAATACGATAAAAGCCCTGTCGGAGGCGGGGACGCACCTGGAGGTCACATTCCTGCTCGTACCCGGGATCAATGACGACATCGAGGCCTTCGAACGGATGACATGCTGGCTTTCGTCCCTTGATCCCGTCCCGGTGCTGCACATCTCGCGCTACTTTCCGAACCGTGAGTGGACGGCCGGAGCCACGCCCATCGACCGGCTTTTCGAGTTCGTCGGGCTGGCATCCGAGAGATTGCCCTGGGTCTACACCGGGAACGTCGATGACGAGGCCGTCACAAAGTGTTCTTCGTGCGGAAAGACGCTCATTCGAAGGCGAAGGTACGCCATTGTTGAGAATAATTTAGACGAAGAGGGGAGATGTTCCTTCTGTTCATCGAAAACCCCGATCATAGTGTGAGGAACGCCGGAAGGGACGCGCAATGAGGACAAGGACAATCCTCTGCTTCATATCCTTTACGCTCCTGCTGGGGCTCCTTGCAGGTCTCGTGCTCCTCTTCCCGGAGCATGTCCCGTTCACGCTGCCCGAGGGGAGGGGAGAGAGGCTCCCCGTCTCTATAAGGCAGGGAATGAGTGCCAGGCAGGCGGCCGAGGAGTTCGTCGGGGCCGGGATCATAGGAGAGAAGAGCGCTAAATCCTTCTCAAGGTGGATGAGCTGGTTTTCCATCGACAGAAACCTCAGGCCAGGGCTCTACCACATCAGGAAGGGTTCGTCATGGGAGGCCGCCCGCCAAATGAGGGAAGCACAGCCCGAGGTATTCTCCGTGACTCTCCTGCCGGGTACGGATGTCCTCAACTTTGGAGAACTCCTCTCCAGAGTCCTTATGACGGATAAGGATCTAGAAGAGTTGATGGCCGACGAGTATCTATTCCCGCAGGAGTTACGGCCTCTGCTGCCCGACACGGCGGAGGGGCGCCTGGCCTTCCTCTTCCCCGAGACCTACCGCCTCTCCTTCCCGGACGCGAGAGAGCTTGTGCAGGCATCGGCCTCCCTGTGGTGGAGGCAGGTGGGGTCCACGATACCAAGCAACAGGAGGGACAAAAAGACATTCGAAGAGCTGGCGATATGCGCGTCCCTCGTCGAGCGGGAGGGCAGGAACGATACGGAGCGGCCCCGCATAGCCGGCGTGATAGAGAACAGGATCAGAGACGGGATGCAGCTCCAGATCGATGCCACGGTGGTGTACGCCTGGAAGAAGGAGGGGAGGGAGATCACAAGGGTGCTGTTCAAGGACCTGGAGATAGACTCCCCATACAACACGTACAGGGTGAACGGACTCCCGCCAGCTCCCATCTGCCTACCCTCCGGAGCCTCGTGGAGCGCGGTGCTGAACCCGGAGGGGCACGACTACCTCTACTACGTGGCCAAGCCCGACGGAGAGCACCTGTTCGCCAGGGACTACGCCGAACACCAGAGGAACATCAAGGCGGCCCGCTCAAAATGACGGACATGGTCTCCGAACGATCTTTCGCCCCGGACATGGGGCATATCTCGGTTCGCCTTCCTGCGGAGCAAATAGTGTTGCTGAGCTGGATAGTCTCCGAATACGACGGGATCGGCTACGTCAAGACGGAGTCCGTGGCATTGAACTATGCTACCAAGAACGCCGTTGGACTTGAAGCGTTGAAAAACGGGAAGGTTTCTCTCTTTTTTCCCGATGAGAAGCGAAGTGACGTGATAGAATTGATTTGCGCACTGCAAAATGAGGGCTTCGATCTGACCGTCCTCCCGGAGAGGGCGGGCGCCGAATCCGCGACACATGAACTGCTGGAGGCATCCGATCTTCAATGAGTATAAACGCAAAGCTTGGGGATGTTTTAAAAACCGTTGTACAAAGTGGGGCCGACTTCGCCGATATCTACTTCGAGATCTCGGCTTCCCACTCCTATTCCTTCGAGAGCGGCGCAATGGAGGAGATATCATCATCGTCCTCCGAGGGGGCGGGCGCAAGGATCATCCGCGGCGAGGAGACGTCGCACGCCCATTCGCCAGGAGTGAACCTGTCGTCAGGCTTCCTTTGTCTAAGGGACGCCGCTCTTGGCAGCGGACTCGCACTTGAAGACCGGAGGTTCCCCTCCATCCGGGTCATGGAACCCGAATCGCGCTTTTCCCCGCCCGAACACTCGTTTTTTCACGAGATAAACAGGCGCCTGCAGGACAGCTCCATTTGGATACGACAGATATCAATGAGCCTGAACACCGCCTCCAAGAGGTTCAACGTCTTCAACAGCGAAGGGGTCGTCGCGGGGGATGAAAGACGTTATACTATCTTCTCCGCCGAGGTCGTCGTCGAAAAAAACGGGGTTATGCAGACTGGTTATGAATCGGAGGCCTACTCGGTCGACAGCGTCGAGTTCTTCAAGTCCTCGTCTCCATTGAAGATCGCGGAGACCGCCCTTGCAAGAGCCCTTATGATGCTCGACGCCCCGATGTGTCCGGCGGGCATGATGCCCGTGCTTCTGTCGGGAGAGGCCGGGGGCACCATGATTCACGAGGCCTGCGGGCACGGCTTCGAGGCGGATATCATTCAGAAGGAATTCTCGGTATACCGCGACAAGATCGGCAAGACGGTAGCGAGTCCGCTGATCAGCCTGATCGACGACGGGACCATACCGGGATACCTTGGAAGCGGCGTCTGCGACGATGAAGGGACTCCATGCAGACGCAACGTTCTGATTGAAAACGGGGTGGCGAAGGCCTATATAAGCGATGTCACCACTTCAAGAAGGAGCGGTATCCCCTTGACTGGCAACGGGCGCAGAAGCTCGTACAGGGCGACGCCGCAGCCGAGAATGACTAACACCTTCATAAGCCCGGGGAAATCATCGCCGAAGGAAATGCTCCGCTCCATCGAAAGAGGGCTTTTGGTCAGAAAAATGGGAGGCGGTGAGGTCAACCCGACCTCCGGTGATTTCGTCTTCCACGTCACGGAGGGGTATCTCGTCGAAGACGGCAAGATTGTGCATCCCGTTCGAGGCGCCGTTCTCGCCGGGAACGGGCCGGATGTCCTGATGGATATCGATGCCGTCGGCGACGATCTTCACTTCCTTCCCGGCATATGCGGAAAGTCCGGACAGAACGTGCCGGTAACGGATGGTCAGCCCTCTCTGCTGATCCGGAAAATTACCGTTGGAGGTGCTCAGGCCTGAGATGAAACGGTCCAGCGGCAAAAGAAGCAGGTCCTCGAGGTCAAAAAAAAGGTACGTCCACACGAAGACCCCTAAAAGAGAAAAGGCGAGCGCTCTGACCCTCTGGGCCGAGGTGCTGGTCTTCCTATTCTTCTCGTTCATCCTGTACTGCCTCGCCTCCCTCTTCTCCATAAAGACCGGCTCGTGGGGGGAGTCAATCCGCTTCTCCCTCCTGAGGAACTGGGGAGGCGCCATCATAATTCCCATTCTCTTCTGCGGACATATCTGCGTGTCCTTCTTTTTAAAGACCGGGTTCAAGGGGCTGCTGTCCCAGGTTGCCGGTACCTTCTCTCTTTTTATATGCACTGCGTTGCTCTTCGGCCTTTTCGAGATGGCGGGGCTCTTTCAGAATTTCTCCATATTCACGCCCGGCTACCTGGGTAAGGGGCTAGCCATCTTCTTCACCAGGCATATCGGACTTATCGGGGCCATGCTTTTGGCCGCCGCCTTTCTTCTGCTCTCGGCGACACTTTACGGACTTATTCGACCCGCCTCCATAATCGGCAGGATCTCCGGCGCGGCAGGCTTCATACGCTCCCTGGTTCCGTCGCGCGCAAAGGAGCAGAACCGTCGCTACATCGACCCTCGATTCCCCGATGACGATATGGAGGATATCCTTTCGCAGCCTTCCCGCTTCGTCCTGACAAAGCCAAAGCCCTACGGGTCAAGGTATGACTCCCGGGACGAGGCAATGGACAGAGAAATCTCGGAGGAGCGGGACCATCCCCTGTACTCGCCCGAAATACCTGCCCAACGGCCAGAGGTTCCGCCGCTCCAGGACGAGCCTTTGCACGAGGAACCGGCCGAAAGGGAGGAGTCCCAGCCTGACTACCTTGACGAAATCCTCAAGACCGACGGAATCGGCAGGCCGCAGGAGGATATGGGCACAAGCCCGGAGATGAGCGACGAGACGGAGGACCTCTTCATACTGAGGGGCCCGGACGAGTTCACGGACGAAGGATTGCCCGTTCACGACGCAGGCTTTGATTCCGAACAGGGCGAGTCCGACGACCCGCACGCCCTGCCGGATATCGAGTTCAACGAGATGGAGGCGAAAAAGCGGTTGATGCCAGGCACCTTCCCTCCGCCGCTGGACCTCTTCGGCCCGAGGCAGGAGCTGGGGGCTGCAGAGGATCACGAGGTTGTGAGGGAGCAGGCCGTCTCGATAATCGCCACTCTATCGGACTTCGGAGTGGGGGCGGAGATGGCGGATATCGTGGTCGGGCCGACCGTAATCCAGTTCCAGCTCCAGCTGGCGCCGGGAATAAAGGTAAGCAAGGTCTCAGGACTGAGCAACGACCTCGCGGTCGCCCTCACGGTTCCCACGTTGAGGGTCGAGGCACCCATCCCCGGCAAGCCGTACGTAGGGGTCGAAATACCAAACCCCAAGCGCAAGGGAATAGTCCTCCGCACTATCCTGGAGTCGAGGGCATTCCAGGAGTCAGAGAACGACCTTCCTCTTGCCATGGGCATGCGTGTAGACTCCCGTACGCTGGTGGTCGGCCTCGAGGATCTGCCTCACCTTTTAGTGGCCGGAACGACCGGATCGGGCAAGAGCGTGTTCATCAACAGCTGCATCACCGGGCTTTGCACCCATCGAAACCCTGAGGAGCTCAGACTGATACTGATCGACCCAAAACGGGTGGAGCTGAATATCTACGAGCATCTTCCCCATGTGCTCTCAAAACCCGTGGTCTCGTCGAAGAAGGCCGTTCAGGCCCTTGCGTGGGCGGTTCGCGAGATGGAGAACCGTTACGAGCTGTTCGCACGCTCCCGCGTCCGCAACCTGAAGTCGTACAACCAAAAAGTCCTTCCCAAGGCGAAGCTTCCCAACATAGTCATAGTGGTGGACGAACTGGCCGACCTGATGTTCACCGCGCAGAAAGACGTGGAGGACTACATCTGCAGGCTGGCGCAGATGGCAAGGGCGACCGGCATTCACCTGATCCTCGCCACGCAGCGGCCCTCCGTGAACGTGATAACCGGACTGATCAAGGCGAATATCCCCGCCAGGGTGGCCTTCACCCTGCCCTCCCAGACCGACTCGAGAACCATCATAGACGTGGCGGGCGCCGAGCGGCTCCTGGGCAAGGGAGACATGCTCTTCGTCAGCTCCAGGTACCCGCGTCCGCTTCGCCTGCAGGCACCCTACATAGAGGACGGCAAAAGCATAGAGATAGTGGAGTACCTGGAGAACATCTTCGGATCACCGGAGTATGTCGACATAGAAGCGCAGGGGCCTGGAGAGAGCACGGCGGGCGGGGAGGCGGTCTTCGCTGACGATCCTCTGCTTGAGGAGGCCGTGAACATCATAATGGACACGGGCATCGCATCCGCAAGCCGTCTCCAGAGACAGCTTCGCATAGGGTTCACAAGAGCTGCGAGGATGGTGGACTCCATGGAGAGGATCGGGATCGTCGGACCTCCTGACGGGTCCAAACCGCGGGAGATTCTCGTCGACGAGGAGACGGCGAAAGAGATGCTCTCAAGGGTTCTGTCGGGGGATTTCGAGTAGACGTGTTTTCCCTGGGCCTGCCTCGGATCGAGGCCCTCTTCGACGTAGATCTCCCGGAGCCCATACTCCTCGTGGCCGGAGGCAGAAAACCCGACGCCGATTGGCTGGCGGAAGCCTCGTCCGGGTTCCGGGTTCGCTGGAGCGCGGATTCCGGCGTCCTTGCCTGCATGGAGGCCGGGTTTCTTCCGCAAAGGCTTGTCGGGGACGCCGACAGCACCCCGGAGGACGTCTGGACCCATGCGGTATTGTCTGGGGTCTCGGTGACGAAGCACCCCGAGGACAAGGGCCTGACCGATCTGCAGCTGGCCCTTTTAGCGGCCTCGGAGGAGTCGGCGGGGACGCCTGTCCTGGTAACGGGTTGCTGGGGAGGGAGGTTCGATCATCTCTTCTCAAATGTCTTTTCTGTTCTCTGGGCTTTGGAACGGGGCACGCGCGTGGTGGCGCTGGCGGACGAGGTCGAGTTGATGCTGATTCTGACGGGAGGGGAGAGCGCGCTGATCAGGTTCACGGACGAAGTGCCCGATGTCTTCTCGCTCCTTCCGCTGACGTCGGAGTGCTCCGGCGTCTCTTTGAAGAACACCAGGTGGGAGTTGGAGGATTCCCTTCTGCTTCAAAAACATCCTTATTCAATAAGCAACAGAACCGAGGAGAAAGAAGTTCCAGTACGGTTGCAGAAGGGAATCCTTGGTGTATACTGCGGATGGTTCCGGTGATCGGCGAGGATTCCTTAAAGTGCTCTCTTGACTTTTCCTGAACGGAGACACCGGGTGCAAACTCTCATCCTGAGAGACTCACCGCCGCCGACGTCGGCCTTTACGCTTTTAAGGTTTATCAACCAGCGTCTTCGCGTATGACGGTTGGAGTGGCTCACGGCGTTTCCGGTCGCAGGACCTCTGCCGCAGCATTCACAAACTTTTGCCAATGATTTCGCCCCCTTGCTGCGATTAGTTTCTTTCAAACAGAGGAATATTAGCACAGAGACGTGACGGAGGCAACTTTTTTTCTTCCGGGGGAGGTTTCGATAGAGTTGAGTTTCAGCAAAAAAATGGAGGAACTGGATAGCATAGTTGCCCGCATCGAGAAAGGCCCGATGCCTCTGGAGGATGCTCTCGCCCTTTTTGAAAAGGGCGTGAAGCTGGTGAAAGAGTGCAGAGAGTACCTTTTGGAGGCAAAGGGAAGGGTCAGGGCTCTGACCGAGGAGGGAGAGCTGGTCCCCCTGTCGCAGCCCCTGGATTATGACGGGGAGGGCTCCCGATGAGAAAAAGACGATCCGACATCCCGTTTTCCGAGCAGATCGCCGAGGCTGGACAGTTCATAGAGGCGCGGATAGAGGACCTCTCAAGGGCCTTGCCACATCCGGCACCGGCAAGGCTGAGGGAGTCCATGCTGTATTCGTTGACGGCAGGGGGCAAGAGGCTGCGTCCTATACTCTGCATCAAGGCCGCGGAGGTCTTCGGTATGCCCTGGGAGAAGAGCTTCCCCCTCGCTCTGGGGTTCGAGATGATTCATACAGGGTCGCTGATCCAGGACGACCTGCCCTCTATGGACAACGACGAGCTCAGGCGAGGCAAGCCGACGAACCACGTGATCTTCGGCGAGTCGCTGGCGATACTGGCGGGAGACTCGCTGCTCGCGTGGGCCTTCGAATACCCTATAGCCAGGATGGTAAAGGCGAAGATCCCCTATTCGCGGATCTGCAGGGCCACGGAGATACTGGCCAAGGCGCTTGGTCCGTTCGGGTTATGCGGCGGGCAGGTGCTGGACACGGACCCGGCGAGCATGGAGGACGGGGATGACTTCCCCTTCAGGGTTGCGGCTCAGAAGACCGGCGTGCTGATAGCGGCCTGCCTGGAGGGGGGCGCCGTAATAGGAGGTGCGAGGCGCAGGGCTGCGTCCGCCTTCAGGAGTTACGGCATGCACCTCGGGATCGCCTTCCAGATTGTGGATGACATTCTGGACGTCACGTCGTCGGCAGAGGAACTGGGCAAGACCCCAGGTAAGGACGCCGTCCTCGACAGGAAGACGTTCGTGTCGGTCTACGGGGTGGAGGAGGCAGGACGACTCGCGCTTTCCGAGAGCAAAAAAGCGGTCGACGCTCTCAAGATTGTGGGAGGGGACACGGCCTTCTTCTCCGAGATGGCCGACCACCTGGTGGAAAGGACGCGATAATGATGACGGTTCTCAATCGGATAAAACACTACTCCGAGCTGAAGGGCTTCTCAACGGACGAGCTGAGGACCTTGGCCTCGGAGATCAGAGAGTACATAGTCTCGGTCGTATCGAAGACCGGAGGGCACATGGCGTCCTCGCTCGGGGCCGTTGAACTGACCCTCGCCCTGCTGCGAGCCTTCGACCCGGGAGAGGACAGGATCGTATTCGACGTCGGACATCAGACATACGCGTATAAAATTCTGACGGGAAGAAGGGACAGGTTCCCGACACTCAGGCAGTGGGGAGGCATCAGCGGCTTTCCCAAGCGATCCGAAAGCCCCTACGACCACTTCGACACAGGTCACAGCAGCACATCCCTGTCGGCAGCACTCGGGTACGCCAAGGCCAGGGACGTCCTCGGCGAGGACAACCACGTCGTGGCCGTGATAGGAGACGCGTCCCTGCTTAACGGACTGGCCTTTGAGGCCCTTAACTACACGAAGGACTCGAACACCAAGGTGATCTACATCCTGAACGACAATACCATGTCCATAAGCCCCAGGGTCGGAGGTTTCGCTACTCACCTCGCCAGGCTAAGCTCGAGCACCGCCTACAACTCCCTGAAAAAGGCCATAAAGGAGTCATGCTCCTCCCTTCCGAAGGGGCAGGCGCTCGAGAACGCGCTGGGAAAGCTCAAGGACCATATCAAATCCATCGTCAAGCCGATCAACGTCTTCGACGAGATGGACATCAACTACTGGGGACCGTTCGACGGACACAATGTCGAGGAGATCGAGTACGTGCTGGAGCTGGCCAAGAAGTACGATAAGCCGGTGCTCGTCCACCTGGTCACGGTGAAGGGCAAGGGCCTCGAGGAGGCGGAGAGGGAGCCCACGAAGTACCACGGAGTCCCTCCTCACGCCCCCAGGCCGGCCGAGCCTGGCTCGGTGCGCTCATGGAGCGAGGCGGCCTCGAGCGCAGTACTCGAACTCGCCGAACGAGACAGGCGTATCGTATGTCTGACGGCGGCCATGAAGTGCGGCAGCAAGCTCGAGGCCTTCGCGTCACGCTTCCCCGAGCGCTTCTTCGACGTGGGGATAGCCGAGAGCCACATGCTGACCATGGCGGCCGGAATGGCCGCGGGCGGACTGAGGCCGGTCGTGTTCGTCTATTCCACCTTCCTGCAGAGGGCGATGGACCAGCTCGTCCACGACATAGCGATGCAGAATCTCCCGGTGACCCTGGCGATAGACCGGTCCGGCCTGATAGGCGACGACGGGGAGACGCACCAGGGGCTGCTCGACATCTCCTGGCTGAGGCCCATACCCAACCTCGTTGTGACCGCCCCGAGGGACGAGGTCGGCCTGCAGTCCCTTTTCGAAATGGCCGTGCGCTACGACGGACCGGTCGCAATACGATATCCGAGAGGAACGGTCATCCCCTCGCTCAGGCGAACCAGGGACGACTCTTTCATCGACGGCCTTCCGGTCCCGGAGGTCCTAGAACCGGGAGAAAAGCTCGCCCTGGTAGGCTACGGCAAGACAGTTGATCTGATGCTGGAGGCGCACGAAATGATTGTGAAAGCCGGTGGTGTCCCTCCGACCGTCGTTGATCTGAAATGCGTAAAACCCCTTCCGGGATCGGCGATCGAGAGCCTGTTGCACGAGCACGAACTGCTCGTGGTGGCCGAGGACGGATACAAGGCGGGAGGAGTCGGAGAGGCGATAGCGACCCTGTCGAAGTCGCTGCAACCGGTCGGCCGTACGACCTCGGTCGTCGCCCTGGGCATTCCCGACCTGTTCGTCTCACAGGGCACCATGGCGCAGCAGGCTGAGTTCTGCGGGCTCACGCCGACCAGAGTGGTGAGAATGATTGAAGAGCACCAAAAAAGAGCGCATAGACAGGGTCATAGCGTCAAGAGGGCTCGCTGAATCCAGGACGGCCGCCCGAGGCCTTGTCATGGCCGGGAAGGTCTTTGTCTCCGGAGTACGGGTGGACAAAGCCGGCACGCTCGTAGCAGAGGACTCCTTGATAGAGATAAAAAGGGAGTCCGTCGAGTGGGTGAGCCGCGGCGCCCTCAAGCTGGTAAAAGCGCTGGACGTCTTCCGCGTGGACCCGAAGAACAGAATATGCGTCGATATCGGAGCGTCCACCGGAGGCTTTACGCAGGTCCTGCTTGCGAGGGGCGCCTCCAGGGTCTATTCGGTCGACGTGGGATACGGCCAGCTCGCATGGTCCCTCAGGAACGACGAGAGAGTAGTGGTGATGGAGAGGAAAAACGCCAGGGACCTTCGCCCATCGGACTTTGACGGCACGCCCGAAATCGCCGTGGTGGACGCGTCCTTCATCTCTCTCCGCCTGCTTCTTCCCGTGATGAACTCCTTCCTCCCGAGCGCCGGTGAAGCGGTGGCGCTTGTAAAACCTCAGTTCGAGATTGGCAGGGGAAGGGTGGGCAAGGGGGGAAGAGTGCGCTCGAAGGAGGACCACGTCGAAGTTCTGGACGGTATGACATCCTTCTGCGACAAGAAGCTAGCGCTAAAGCCCTCGGGGCTCGCCTTCTCACCCATAACCGGCGCGAAGGGGAATATCGAATACCTGCTTTATCTAAGAAAGACCGGCGATAGCGTCCCTACCACCCTCTCGTCAAGAGAGGTGGTGGAGGAGGCGCACGCCTTCTTTTCCGAAGAACGCGAAGAACGGAGAGAGCCATGAAGCACCCTTGCATTGGAATGCTCGTCAACACAAGGAAGCCCGGCGCGTTGAAGATGGCGAACACGCTCCTTCACTGGGGCAACGAGAACGGCGTCCAATTCCTGCTTCCTCCGCACGAGGCCTCGGTAATAGGAGTTCAAGGGCTGAGCGACGAGGAGTGGAAAGAGAGGGTCGACATCGCCCTTGTCATAGGCGGCGACGGGACCTTCCTGCGCGCGGCGCGATACGTGCTTGGGTCGCCGGTGCTTCTCTACGGAATAAACCTGGGACACCTGGGTTTTCTTGCATCGGGCAAAGCAGAGGAGGCGATCGACGACATCGAGTGCATCCTCAAGGAAGAGTACTCGGTTCAGACGCATAAAGTCCTCGATGGAACCGTCTCGAGGGACGGTCACGAGACCTACTCCCTGTACGCCCTGAACGACCTGGTACTGGCAAAAGGGGCTCTCGCAAGGGTAATGCATATAGAGGTCCATATCGGCGACAAGCTTTTGAGCACGATCCCGGCGGACGGTCTGATCGTCGCCACGCCGACCGGCTCAACGGCATACGCCCTCTCCGCGGGCGGCCCCATAATCCCTCCCCACGTACCTTGTATGCTGATAGTGCCGATATGTGCCCACACCCTCTATTCACGGCCAGTCGTAGCGGGGGAGGACGACACGATAACCTTGATACCGCGCGGAAACCACAGGGACCTCCTGCTGACTCAGGACGGACAGCTCGGGTATGAAATCTTGCCTGGAGACCGCATTGATATCTCTCTTAGCCGATCTCACAAGATCGACGTGATCATCCTGCCTTCCCGTAATTACTTCGACCTGCTGCAGGAGAAACTGCGCTGGGGCCAGGGCATCGTCACCTTCGAGAAGGAGTGACGAGCTTGTTAGAAGAGGTCTCGATAAAAAATGTAGGAGGCATCTCCCGTGCCTGCATGTCCTTCGAGCCGGGCTTCACGGCGATCACGGGCGAGAGCGGCGCGGGAAAGAGCAGCCTGGTCAGGGCCCTGGAGCTCATCGGGGGCGGCAGGAGCCAGGCCGTATTCATACGATCCGGGGAGAACGAGGCATCGGTGGAGGGCGTCTTCATCGAAAAAGAGAATGATCAAAACGAGGCGTTGACGACGGCTCGCAGGATCCTGTCAAAGACCGGCCGAAACCGCTGTTACTACCAGCAGGAGAGAGTGCCTTTCTCCGCCTTCTCCAAGCTGATGAACGACAGGATGAGAATACAGAGCCAGTTCGCGCAGATGGAGCTGCTGAATCCCAAGAGACAGCTGGACATAGTGGACTTCTGCGGAGGCGAAGAGATCGAGCGGATACGGCTCGCCCTCAAGGACTCATTCGATGAAGCCCTTCAGTGCGACAGGGAACTGAGGACGTTGAAAGCAAAGGAGAATGAGCAGAAACTGCGGTTTCAAGACGCGGAGGCGATAGTGGACGCGATCCGGCCGCTCGACATCTTCCCCGGCTGCGATATCCTGTGGGAGAAGGAGCTTGAGGAAAAGAGCCACTCCGCCCTGCAAGCTGCGAAGGTAAGAGGAATACTCCTGGAGCTGACGGGAGGCGCCGCAGGCGAAGGATTGCTCGCGAGGCTGGAGTCCCTCGGCCTTGAACTGATCCGGCGCCTCTCCCTGAACAGGACGGATGACGACGCTCGCTTCAACGAGGGAATTTCCTCCTTCCACTCCTTTTTCGATTCCATCCGGTCAAAGGTATCCGACTTGTCGCCCGAGGCGATCGAACTGGAACTGGGAGCGCTGGAGAAAAAGCTAGGCATCCTGAGAAAGGCCAAGCGAGCCGCAGGGACTAGAACCGCCGAGGAGCTGATCTCATGGACCTCGGAGGCCGAGAATGCGATCCTATGGCTAAGAGAGGCCTCCACCCTATCCTCTGCCCTCGTGGACCGGGCTAAAAGGCTTAGGCGCCAAACGAGTTCTTTGGCCATGGAACTCAGGGGGCTTCGCCAGAGCGCGGCCGGTCTGCTCGAATCATCGGTGAACAGGCACTTGAAGGACTTGGGCATGGCGGAAAGCATCTTTTTCGCCCGGGTCATACCCCTGAACAGGATCAGGAGCGACGGGGCCGACGATGTGTCCTTCACTCTGTCGTCAAGCGGCGCCCCGGAGACCCCGGTCGACAAGTCCGCCTCGGGAGGAGAGTTGAGCCGGATCCTGCTGGCTCTGCAACTCTCCCTTCCGGAGGAGACTCTTCCCCCTACGCTGGTCTTCGACGAAGTGGAGGCCGGTCTCGGGGGGAGAGCGGCTCTGCTCGCCGGCTACAAGCTTCTTGCCCTGTCGAAAAAAACCCAGGTCCTCCTGGTAACCCACGAGGCGACGATCGCGGCCCTTGCGGACTGTCATTATCACGTGCACAAGGGTAAAGAGGAGATCGAGATCAAAAGACTGGAAAAGGAAGAGCGAATTATCGAGCTCGCCCGGATGCTTTCAGGGGACTCCGACCTTCCGGAGGCGCGCGAACATGCGGAGCGACTTCTGCTGTCGGCTCGCATCGAAACACCCTTCTGACCGATCCGGAACGCCGATGAGACCGGCTTTCTACTGCTCATGGTCGCCGAGGTCATATTTGACAATCCCTGTCCTGCTTCGTATAATGCTTCGGTTGGAAGGAATAATCGCTCGGAGCGGGTAAAAGCGGAATCTCCGCACCTGAGGTCCGGCGGGAGGAGGAAAAGCATGTACATGATAGTTGAAACCTGCGGCAAGCAGTACAAAGTCCAGGAGGGCGACCTGCTCAAGGTCGAATCGCTTGGACTCGAGGAGGGCGCCAATGTAGTCTTCGACAAGGTGCTGCTGGTAGGTAAGGATGACGCGACCGTTGTAGGCGCTCCTTACGTGGAGGGGGCATCCGTGAGCGCGTCGGTAAAGCAGAACGGCAGAGATCCGAAGATTATAGTCTTCAAATACAAGAGCAAGAAAAACTACAGGCGTAAAAAGGGTCACAGGCAGCATTTCTCCGAGATTCGCATCGATTCCCTCAACTTCGGAGGATAGTCTTGACGGAGATCACCGTCGTTTACGACGGAAGGCGGCCGATTGCCCTTGATGCGAAGGGGCACTCGGGTTACGCCGAAAAGGGTGGAGACATAGTATGCGCCGGCGTCTCCGTTCTGTTGCAGACCCTTCTTTACGGCTTCGAACAGGTTCTGACATCGAATAGCTTCAAGTCGTTCGTGGATAAGAGAGAGACCGTCATGTCAATGGACTGGAGGTTTACTCCATTGAATGAATCGAGCCTGCTCGTGGAGGCTATAATCGGTTCGCTGAAGAATATCGCCCGGGATTATCCGGAGCATGTCCGAATTTTGGAGGTACAAGTGAATGAACAGGACTTTTGACCTGCAGTTCTTCGCCCACAAAAAGGGTCAGGGCAGCAGCGCAAACGGCAGAGACAGCGATGGGAAGAGGCTCGGAATAAAGATCTACGCGGGCCAGACGGTCAGGGCAGGCAATATCCTTGTGCGCCAGAGAGGCACTAGGATACACCCGGGGAAAAATGTAGGACTCGGGAGGGACTACACGATCTTCGCCAAATGCCCGGGAAGAGTGCTGTACGAGACCAAGGGAAGAAAGAAAGTCGTTTCGGTCGTAATGGATGCGGCTGAATAGGCCGTTCCGAGTTTTTTTTCAACAAGGACCATCCAAGGGCCTTACCATCTCCTTAAGATCGGACCGTCTGTTTTCACATCGGTGCCCGCCCTTGGGGGGATTAAAAGGGTCCTTGATTTTTTAAGGGCGCTGATGCGCTGGTGATGTCATGAAATTTGTGGACTTTGCTAAAATTTCCGTCCGTGGAGGACGAGGAGGCGACGGATGCCTCAGCTTCCGACGGGAGAAGTTCGTCCCCAAGGGGGGGCCTGACGGCGGCGACGGGGGAAGAGGCGGCGACGTTGTTCTTCTGGCGACCGCGGGTTCCCTCACACTCGCCGATTTCGACTACAAAAAGCTCTTCCAGGGGGGCAACGGGGAGTCCGGCAAGGGCAGTATGAAGACGGGGAAGGCGGGCAAGGATACCATCGTGAATGTCCCCTGCGGCACGATCGTCTACGACGAGGATACCGGTGAAATGACAGCGGACCTCGTCGAGCCTGGAGACAGGGTGATTGTGGCCAAGGGAGGGCGCCCCGGAAGGGGAAACGCTCATTTCGCGAACTCCGTCAGAAAGGCGCCCCGTTTCGCGGAGAGAGGCGACGATGGCGAGGAATTTTCCCTGCTCCTGGAGCTGAAGCTGATAGCCGACGTCGCCCTGGTCGGCATTCCCAACGCCGGGAAATCCAGCCTTCTCTCGGCAATATCTTCCGCGCGCCCCAAGATCGCCGGGTACCCCTTCACGACCCTGTCGCCCAATCTCGGCGTTCTTTCCGTGGACGACCAAAAGATCGTGATCGCGGACGTTCCCGGGCTGATAGAGGGAGCTCACCAGAATCGGGGACTGGGCATTCTATTTCTCAGGCACGTCGAGCGAACTCGTTTTCTCGTGCACGTCCTTGACCTCGCCTCCGGCACGCCCGACGAGATAATAGAGCAGTGGCGGGTGATAAGAAAGGAATTCGAGGAATACTCCGATCTGGAAAAAGATGAAAACACCGACCTGCTGTTTCGAGACGACCTCCGGGAACGGCCGTATATAGTGCTTGGGAACAAGCTGGATCTGGATGCAGCCCGAGAGAACGATGCCAAGGTCAGATCATTTTTTGCCGGAGAGAATCTTCCATACTACTCGGCAAGCGCCCTGACCGGAGAGAATATCCAGGAGTTCATACAGGTCATAGCCGATTTCGCCAGGGAGACCGCGCGACACGAGGGACCGACCAGGCTAGTACCGTTGAAGACCGAGACGAGGGATCTGCCCGTAAAGAGAGGACGCCTGCGTCCCGTGTCCATAATCAGGCTTGAGGACGGCTCCGGATTCCGCGTGGTGCACTCAAACCTTGAAAAAACAGTCTCCCGTTACAACTTCGACCATGAAGACGCGCTGCCGAGGTTCGCCCGGCTGGTGAAAAAGTTCCAGATAGAGGAGAAACTTGAGGAAATGGGCGCCGTAAAAGGTGATAAAGTCTATATAGGTGACATAGAATTCGATTTCGAACCCGACATGGCTTTCGCGACCAAGTCGGGCAATAGGTGAAGTTTGTAGAGTTCAACCCGGAGGAGCCATCACCGTGTCAAACAAAAACAAGAATGTCCCAAGGAATATCGGAATCATGGGGGGCACTTTTGATCCAATCCACTTCGGGCATCTCCTCGCGGCGGAGGAGAGCAGGACGATGGTGGGGTTGGACGAGGTGATCTTTGTCCCGGCGGGAGATCCGGCTCACAAGAGGCTTCGCAGGGTCGCACCCAGCGAGAGCAGGTTTGTGATGACACTCTTGGCGACTCTCGGAAATCCGGATTTCACCCCGTCAAGAATCGAGATCGACAGGCACGAACCCAGTCATACGGTGGACACTCTTCGTGAGATGCAACACTGGTACTCTCCCGACGAGGTGGTCTTCTATTTCATCACGGGACTGGACGCAGTGATCAACATAACCACTTGGAAAGAATATGCCGAGCTCCCTGAACTGTGCAAAATCGTGGCGGTGAACAGGCCGGGTTATGCGAAAAAGGAGTTGGACGCACTTCCCCAAGAGCTGAAAAATGCGATCATCCCTCTGGAGATTCCTCTACTGTCCATCTCGAGCACGGAGATACGAAGGCGAGTAGAGGAGGGGAGAAGCGTAAAATACCTCCTCCCTGAAGCGGTGGAGCAGTACATCTTGAAAAACGGGCTCTACCGGAAGAACAGCAGGAGGACCGGGAGATGAAGATACTACGAATCGCCGCGATCGTACTCGTGATCATCGGGTCCGCACTTGCCGGAGCGGCGTTCAAGGTCAAAACGTTCGTCGAGCCGAAGCCTCAGACAATAAAGGAATCGATCTCCTTCGCCGAGGAGTCAGGAACGATAAACATTCTGCTCATCGGAATCGACGAGGTAGACGGAGGAAGACGAGCCGACGCCATCGCCTTCACCACAATCGACATAGATGGAAAGATCACGCGCTTCATGTCAATACCCCGCGACACACGAGTGCAGCTTCCCAGGAAGGGCTGGGACAAGATTGCGCATGCATACGCTTACGGAGGGGTGGACCTCCTTCGTGAAACGGTCGTCAACTACCTGGGTCTGCCGATAAATTACTACATCCTGGTAAACTACGACACCTTTCCGGCCATAGTGAACCTGATAGGCGGAGTAGAGATGGACGTGGCCACCAACATGGTCTACAACGACTATTCTGGAAAATTATTTATCAATATAAAAAAAGGGCGACAGCTGCTTGACGGGAAGAACGCCCTTCATTACGTTCGATTCAGACATGACGCGCAGGGAGACATTGGGCGAGTGAAGCGTCAGCAGGATTTCGTAAAAGCCGTGCTGGAGAAGCTGCAAAGCCCGTCTATGATTCCCAAGATTCCTGAGCTTGCCGCCAAGGTGATAGAGATGATCAACTCCGACATGACCCCCGCGCAAGGCCTTCAGCTCGCATCCTACATGGTATCGATGCCCAGTGAAAATTTTCACTTTTTTACTCTGCCGGGAAAAGCGGCATACATATCCAACCTTAGCTACTGGGTGGGGGACACGATGGCGGCGTCCAAACTCCTGACGGACATCCTCGAGGAGCATGACGATCCCGAGCCCGGCGAGGGAGAGGAGGGCATCCTGGCCGATACGGACAAGGTCGACATCGAGGCGATGGTCTCATCCATAAGCACTCCGGTCGCCGTACTTAACGGGGCCGGGACGGCAGGTCTCGGGAAGACCGTGGCCACGGCGTTGCAGAAGATAGGCATCGACGTGCAACACATCGGCAACGCGCGCCACTTCGACTATCGCTCGACCTCGATACATCTGCCCTCGAACCCGGCGGAAGAGGTGGTGGATACGGGCAAAACCCTGGCGACCCTGCTGGGCATAAGCTCCGCCCTTGTCTCCCGGACGCCGAATGTCACTCATGCCACTATTGTGATCGGCAAGGACAACTCTACGGTTTTAGGTCGTCTTGAGAAGCTTGCCAGCCGGAAATAGCGGCCGCAAAGACCTGAAGGAGGATGACTATTGAATAACCAGGAAACCGGGTTGAAGAAGTTCGAGTTTCTTTACGAGGCGCTCGCTGACAAAAGAGGATTTGATATCGTGGCACTGGACTTGGGGAACACCTCCGCGGTCTCCGACATATTCGTCCTCGTCACGGCCAACTCCGACCTGCACATGGACACTCTGAGAGACACCGCGCTCGAGACCCTTCGCCTTCACGGCTACAGCACGAAAACCGAGGGAAATGACAGCGCAAGGTGGAGGCTGATCGACGCTGACGAACTGGCAGTGCATATCTTCAACAAGAGCGGGAGAAGCTTCTACAACCTTGAGAAGATCTGGGGAGACGCTGATACCTACCGTTACGAGTACCAGGACTGACTAGTGAAGCCTCTTCCTGTCATCCCTACGACCGAACGGGCGGTTCTCCCGTTCGTGTCGATCCCTATCCAGAGGAGCCATAGGCGACTAAGAGAGATCTCATCTTGACAGCCGAGGTAAAACAAGAGATCCCTCCGTCGCTGCGCTCCGTTCGGGATGACAAAAAGGCAAGCGCTTCGATCGGGATGGCAAAAAGGCAAGCGCTTCGTTCGGCACGAAAAAATGGCGAGCTGCCGCTCAGAATGACATAAAAAGGGCGCCGCTCTGTCCGGGATGATAAATGCCGAACATCGCTCCTTTCGGTACGAAAGATGGGCGAGGTACCGTTCGGGATAACGGAAGAGCGGCGCTTCGTTCGAAAAAATGTCCTGAGAAATGTCCTATAATATATCTTATGTTACATTATGCCTCTGAATCGGCCTTCTTTCTGTAGTTCTCGTATATGGCCAAGAACGGCCCCACTTTCAGGGAGGCTCCTCCCACTAGCGCTCCGTCTATGTCGGGCTGAGAAAGCAGCTCCGCGGAGTTCGTCTCCTTGACGCTGCCTCCGTAAAGCACCGGGCAGTTCGACGTCCCTCCGAATCTTTCCTTGAAAACCTCCCTTGAAAAGGCGCAGGCCTCCTGTGCGTCCCCGGGCTCGGCGTTGCGCCCTGTCCCTATGGCCCATACCGGCTCGTAGGCCAGCAGCATGGCGGGGGCTCCTCCTTCGCCCGCGACCTCCTCTGGGAGTATGTCCTTGAAGGCCTCGCTCAGCTGGTGCTTTATCACGTCGAAGGTCCGCCCCGCCTCTCTCTGTTCGAGCGTCTCTCCGAAGCATAGGACGGGGACGAGTCCGCAATTCAGGGCGTATTTCAGCTTGAGAGCCACGGCATCATCCGTCTCTCCGAATATGCTCCTGCGCTCGCTGTGTCCTACCAGTATGTGAGTACAGCCGATAGCCAGTATCATGTCCATCGACACGGCCCCGGTGAACGCTCCCTTTTCCTCGGGCCATCCATCCTGCGCGCCCGCCCTGAAGAGTTCCCCTCCCGCAAGGGAAGCGACCACCGGCGCTATGGATATGAAGGGCGGGAATATGCCTATTTCAATCCTTTTCTCCCCGTAAAGGGGGCCCTTTGCGCCGGACAGAATCTCCTTGCAGAAGTCCTCTGCATCGGCAGGCAGGTGGTTCATCTTCCAATTTCCGTAGAGGTAGATCTTTTTCTCCATTATGAGTCACTCCTTCCGTCCTAATCGACCACTAGAGGTGCAATCCCCGGAAGGCTCTTGCCCTCGCAGAACTCGAGGCTGGCCCCGCCCCCCGTGGAGACATGCGACACTCCATCCTTGAAGCCGAGCTTCCTGGCGGCGGCGGCCGTGTCCCCTCCGCCCACTATCGACACTCCTCCGCCGGAGGTGCGCTTCACGACCTCCCGGGCTACTCCTTCGGTACCGGCGGAGAAAAGCGGGTTCTCGAAGACGCCCATGGGCCCGTTCCAGAGTATCGTGCTGGCAGAGGCTATCTTCTCGTTGAAGAGGGAGACCGTCCGCGGTCCGATGTCGAGCCCCATCAGGCCGTCGGGGATCTCGTCGGCCGGCGTCGGCCCCTCCGTCCGCTCGGCATCCGGGGAGGTGCCCGCCAAGACGTCCACAGGCAGAATTATGTCGGCTCCGAGGGACTTGGCCCTTTCAAGCATTTCGCGAGCGAAGTCCATCCTATCCTCCTCCAGCAGGGAGTTTCCTATCGAGCCTCCCATGGCCTTTATAAAGGTGAAGGCCATCCCCCCGCCTATCAGGATCGAGTTCGCCTTGTCCATCAGGTTCTCTATGACTCCGATCTTGTCCGACACCTTTGCCCCACCCAGGATGAGGACGAAGGGTCGCTTCGGATCGTGGCTCACCGCCGACAGCATCTCGACCTCCCTTTGAAGAAGAGAGCCGGAGAATGAGGGCAGTATCCCCATTATCGCGCTTGTCGAGGCGTCGGCCCTGTGAGAGGCGCTGAACGCGTCCATGACGAAGACTTCGAAGGGCTCGGCCAGTTTCCTGGCGAAGTCCACGTCGTTCTCCTGCTCCTCCTTGTAGAAGCGAAGGTTCTCCAGCAGAAGCAGCTCGCCCTGTCCAAGGCCGTCAAGGGAAGCGGTCACGGAGGGGCCTATGCAGTCGTCGCAGAACTTCACCGGGACCTCGTACACTCTCTCCGTCTCCTCTCTTGCAAGCGAGAGGGACATCTCGGGGACCCTCTTCCCCTTGGGACGGCCAAGATGGGAACAGAGGGCCACTCTTGCTCCCCCCTTCAAAAGGTCAGACACTGTCTCCTTATGCGCCAGGATGCGTGTTGAATCGGCGACCGAACCGTCCTTCAGGGGAACGTTGAAATCAACTCGTACAAGGACTTTCTTGCCGCTGATATCGTCCTTTGTAAAGCTTCTCAGTTTCATCCCATTTCACCTCCGTAATGTTGAGAAGATCATGATTTAGAAAAAACACGCTTGCCATGGCCCCGGGCCCCCGGTCTCGCCCGGTCGCGCCCTCCGTACGGGGAAGCTCCCACATGCTCCGCCATCTTCTTCCAACGATATTTTACCGTGCTCTTCGAGACCGGCGGGGACTGCATCCTTCCCAGCTCCCCCAATGTCGCGCTGGGATTGGAGAGGCGGGAGGAGACGAGGTCCTTCCACACGGCCGGAAAGAATTCGTACTCCGGGTGCTCAAGGGCGCACTTGGAGATCTCGATCTGGTTCGAAGAGGCCTCGAGGCTCTTCCTTATATTGGATGCATCGCAGTTGACAAGCTTGTTCGCCTGGTTTCTGAGAGAGCGGAAGATCGCGCGCTCCTCGAGGAAAAGAGTTGTCTTCATCATGTTGAAACCGGCCAGCATGTCTACGATGTTCTGCTGATCCCTGAGCATTATCTCGAATGCCCCCTGGAAGCGCCTCCTTCCCGCCTTGATACTTTTCGTCTTCAAAGCCCTGACGGCCCTCTCCTCTATCGAGGCGTCGCGCACTCTGAAACTAAGGTAATAGCCGGTCTTGGGCAGGTAGAGAGAGCCGCAGGCACCCCAAAGACCCTTCAACCAGCTCAGGCTCAAGGTCGTGCCAGTCCGCTCGTGAAGGTCTTCAAACAGGCGCGGCGGCATATGTAAAAAAACACGCCCCTTCATCGATCGGGGGATGCTGAGAAGAGACGCGAAGTCATACATATTTGACAAATCCGATTCCGGCCATAAAGTTCGCAGCCTTTTGAACACCCATAGTCGACCGCTAGAGCAGACTATGTCGCCTGATTTCGAAGTCCTTGCAAGTCCGTCGACAATCCCTCCTATCTCATCGACCGCCGCAGAAGGCGCAAAGGGTGCGCCCGTCCAATCATCCCATATGTTCGCAGTCGGAGAAATGCCGCTGGCCATGCCGCGCCACCTCCCTTACTCTTCATCCAGTTCCCTGCACAGACGGATGATTATTTCCGAAAGTGCCTGGCCGTTGTGACGAACGACATTTTCATCCATTATCCTGATAAAGTCACCGCTGATGATGCGGCATCCCATTCTCTCCAGCTCCCACTCTTCCTCCTCGTTCAGGTAAAGGGGCTCCGCGCCGTCCTGGCGATATCTTTCGACAAGGGGTTCGGGGATGTCCCCGTCGTTTACGAGAATATAGTCGGGCGTGGATCCCATCGCCGCGCTGACCCACCTGACGTGATCCAGAATTGAGAACCCTTGGGTCTCAAGCGGCTGGGTCATCAAGTTTGCAATATACACCTTCGGGACGTCGCTGTCGCGGAGTTTCTCCGCCACTTTGCGGATCAGCAGGTTGGGGATGATGCTGGTAAACAGGCTGCCCGGGCCAAGGGTGATTATATCGGCCTCGTCCAACGCGATCAGGACCTCCTTCAATGGTTTCGCGTCCTTTGGCTCGAGCCATATCTTCTCGATCTCATGGCCGTGTTCGGAAATCGACAGCTCTCCTTTCACACGGGTGCCGTTCACCGTCTCCCCCACTATGCACACGGACTCGGTCGTCACGGGCAGGACCCTTCCTCTTATGGCCAGAAGGTAGTTCATCTCCTCTACCGCCCGGCGGAAATCACCGAACTGCTCGGTTATCGCAAGAAGCATCAGGTTTCCCAAGCTGTGCCCTGCCAGCCCTCCCCTGTCGAAACGAAAGTCCAGCAGGCGTTTCAGAGCATTGTCGTTCTCCGCCAGAGCCACTATGCAGTTGCGCACGTCTCCGGGAGGCAGCACTCCCCATTCGTCGCGAAGTCTTCCTGAGCTGCCCCCCTCATCGGTCACGGCTACGACCGCGACGATATTCCGCGTAAAGCTCTTCAGCCCCTTCAGAAAGGTGGACAGCCCCGTACCGCCCCCGATGGCAGCCACGAAAGGTCCCATTGAAAGCCGGTACTCTATGGCTTTCGTCAGGGGCGTCTTTCTCTCCTTTGGCCCCCGTTGAAGCATCTCCCGCACCCGTCCCGAACTTCTTATCCTGAAACAAACGACCAGGAGTCCGGCAGTGAGCAGACCCAGTGTATAACTAACCATGAGGTCCAAGGTCACCACCCCTGCTCCTTGTCTATATCCCTGTGCCTAAGGATGCAGCGGGCCGAGCTGCCTTCGAAGTGCGCCTTCAGCCTCTCCGCCACCGCTACGGAGCGATGCCTGCCGCCAGTGCACCCGATCCCTATGTGAAGCTGAGTCTTGCCGGAGCGAAGGTAAAGAGGAATTACGTAATCCAGAAAACCGGTAAGTCTCTCCCAGAACTGCGCAAACTCTTCCGACCCCCAGACGGCCTCCTGCACTGGCTTGTCCCTCCCCGAGAGAGGTTTCAAGACGGGATTGTAGAAGGGATTGTCCAGGAAACGGACGTCGAACATATAGTCACAGTCCGCCGGGGAACCGTGCTTGAACCCGAAGGATGAGACTACGAGGGGGACTCCCGTTGTATTTTCAAAAAAGCGGGTGACAAGCTCCCTTCGAAGCAGGGGGAGGGAGAGAGAAGATGTATCGATGACCGTATCGGTGTACTCCAGGACGGGCCTCAGTCTATCTCTTTCCTCCACTATGCCGTCCAGCAGGGAGCCCTCCGACTCCATCGGGTGACGCCTGCGGGTCGATTCAAACCGCCTCAGAAGGACATCGTCCTGGGCATCGAAAAAGATCGTATGCACGTTCTGGGTCTGTTTTTTTATTATCTCCAAGGCCGCAGGGAAGCCGTCCAAGAGGGAGTCCCCTCGCACATCGACTACCGCCGCAACTCCCCATCGGACCGCGGATCTGTGTTTTTCCAACAGAAACAGCAGCTGGGAGAGTAACGCGGGTGGAATATTGTCGATCGCGAACATTCCCTGGTCTTCGAGTATCTTCAAGGCCGTGGATTTTCCTGCGCCGGACATCCCGGTGATTATCACGCATCTGTTGACTCCCACGCTCTCCATCTCCACTTCGCGTCTCCTGAACTCGTTTATTTGTCGCCGGCCCGGTTTAGTCGGGCCTGGACCCACATTCGCCGTCCCATCCGCATAGTATCTCGATCCCGTGGCGCAGCGCCGGTGCAATGACCGCGAAACACTCCAGCACGGCCTTTTCGCTGCCCGGCATGCCCACGATAAGGGTCTTGTTCCTGGTGACGGCGCAGAGTCTGCTCAGCATGGCATTCGGCGTTATCCTCAATGACGCGCTTCTCATCGCCTCTCCGATCCCGGGCACATGCTTGTGCGCCACGGAGGACAGGGCCTCTGGAGTCACGTCTCGCTCGGAAAGACCTGTTCCGCCCGTTACCAGGACGAGGTTGAGGAGAAGAGAGTCGCTCCACTCTTTCAGGGTATCAGCAATCACGTCCATGTCGTCGGGTTTTATCGCTGTCGCCTCGACAACGGCTCCGAGCGGTACGACGGATCTCTCAAGAGCGGGGCCGGACAGGTCGATCCTCTGCCCGAGGCTTCCCTTGTCGCTCACGGTCAGGACTCCGACCGAAATCGGCCTCAGGACCTCGGCCCTTGCGGAGACTGGAAGGAAGCCGCACCTCTCTATATTCAAGGAAGAGAGAGGTTCGCCCTCGACTATCCTGAAGAGCAGGTCGTCCCCGATGGATAAAAAGTACGAGGGCATGACTGCTCCGGAAGAAAGAACTATTCCCACGCTTCCGATGGGGAGACTCTCTCGCTGCCCGGGCACCAGCAGGTAGATTGGCAGCTCGGAGCCGTTGAAAGAGCCCTTACCATATCGGTTGATGCTTATGTACGAGAGAGGGTGAGTGGTGATTCCATCGGCGCTTCTCTCCAAAACTTCCAGGACTCTCACTTCGGCACCTCGCTTCCGTTGATCCCCACGTCCTTGAATCTGTAGTCCCCGCTCTTCCCGCCGGTCTTCGAGAGGAGGCGCACTCCCTCTATCGTCATCCCCTTGGAGACCGCCTTGCACATGTCGTATATGGTGAGAGCGGCCACCGACACTCCCGTGAGCGCCTCCATCTCGACCCCTGTCGCATCCTTGGCGCCGACAAGGCATTTTATATGAATGCGTTCACTCTCGCTGATGAGCTCGCAGGAGACCTTAACCAAATCGATGCGGATAGGATGACAGAGAGGGATGAGCTCCCAGGTCCTTTTCACCGCCATTATTCCCGCCGTCTCGGCGATTCGCAGCACGTCCCCCTTTTTTGACAGGGCGCCCTCTCCGAGGACATCGCATATCGCCCGGTCCAGGAGAACCCAACCCTCGGCCTCTGCGGTCCGCTCGGTTATGGCTTTCCCTCCCACGTCCACCATGAGGGGGCGACCATGATCATCGAGATGAGACAGGGCGTCGGTCTTTCCGTCAGCCTTCAACAATTGGTCTTCACCCTCCGATCCGCGACATGTGCCGCTCCTTCGCCGTGCAGACTGCCTCCCTGCGAGGCAGTCCCTCCCGGTCCAGGAATTCACCGGCGGGAGTAACGTCCTCGCCTCTCGGGATCCCGGTCCCCCCCTCGCACGGCTTGCTCATCGCGGCCGAGATTATCCCGGAACGCACTCCCTCCGCGTCGCGACTCCTCAACACTTCGATCAGCCGAACGCCTTCATTGCTGAAGAGACAGGGCCTTATCTCCCCCGTCGAGGTGACCCTCAAACGATTGCAGGTACGGCAAAAATGATCGGAGACGGCCGTGATAAAGCCAACTCTCTGCCCCGAGTCCCTGTTGACCAGGTACCTCGAGGGCCCTCCGGGGGCCTTGGAGGAACTTTCCTTCCCCTCTTCGATCTCCGCTGCGGGCGACCAAAGGGATGAGTCCGGCAGGCGAGACTTGATCTCCGATGCAGGGACATACTGTTTCCTCATCCATACATCCCTGTCCAGGGGCATGAACTCAATAAAGCGCAGGATGATCCCCTTGCTCTTTGCGAACAGGACCAGGTCCGGCACCTCGTCAATATTAAAATCCCGCATCACGACCGTGTTCAGCTTGACCGAGGCGTCCTTGATCAGTGCCGCCGCCGAGTCGATGCCCCGGAGCACTTTTTGCAGACAGCCCGTCCTGGTCATTTCCCTGAACTTATCATCGTTCAAAGTGTCGAGGCTGATGCTCAAGGACTCGAGTCCAATTGAACCCAACATTCGGGCGTCGCGTTCGAGAAAGGCCCCGTTCGTCGTCACAGCGAGAGCCATTGAGGGGAACGAAGAGCGAATCTCCCGAAGAAACGGGACGAATCCCTTTCTTACAAAGGGCTCCCCTCCCGTGAAGCGAATTCGCTTCACCCCGAGATCAGCGAGGACAGACACGAGAAAACGTATCTCCTCGTAGGTCATTATCTCCTCGTGCGGTATCCACTCTATGCCCTCCTCCGGCATGCAGTAGAGGCAGCGATAGTTGCATCGGTCGGTGACAGAGATCCTGACGTAATCAAGAACTCTCCCGTACGAGTCTTTCAAGGCTATGCCCATCTGTACCCTCCCATTTTATCGACAACGGCGCGCCACTCGGGCAGGTCCATTGCCTCCAAAAGAGAGCGAATGCCCGTGTGGTCCTCAAAGTCCATTAAGTACACCAGTTCATACGGCTCCTCCGCCACGGGAATGAAATCAAGGTCGAGGGCGTCGGCCACCGCTTTTATTCCTAGAGCTACATCAGCAAACCCGAGAGCCACCCTGTTCGCCGACTCGAAATGAGTGGGACTCAGATTATCGTAACCTCTGATAGATTCCGGACCAATCCCGGCCCCGGCCATCATGGCGTCCAACAGGACCCTGGTCCCGGCCCCCCTCTGCCGGTTTATTATCGCAATATCGTCCCTGGCGAGGTCCTCCACTCCCCTCACCTTCTTTGGGTTGCCCTTGCCGACGATGAACCCCTGCTCTCTGAAAAACACCGTCCTGCGCGCAACCCTCACGGAGTCATCCGGGAAAAGGCCGTCGATAAATGGTGTATTGTAAACTCCGGACTCGGCGTGCAACAGGTGAGCGGCCGCCACGTGGCACTCCCTCCTCGACAGGGCCGCAAGCCCCGCCAGGCTCCCCACCGACCTCAGGACGAGGTCTCCGCCGCTCCTTCGCACAAAGGTCGGCAGGCGCTCCATGGCCGGGTCGTTCGAGCCCTGGAACAGGACTCTTCTGTCCCAGGGGACAGAGCGAGTCATCCAGGCGGAAACGGGGGCGCCTTTCGGAATCTCGGCGCTCTCCAAGCCAAGCAGCGCGACCGCGTCGACCTCCGCAAGCGACCAGATCGAGCTCGCGCCCGAGGGAAGAGGAAAGGCCTTTCTCTCTCCGTCGATCTCCACGCATTTCAGACGCAGCCAGTCCTCCCTGCCGGGTATGGAGGAGTAAGGCGATAAAAGACTCACAGTCTCCCCCCTCTCGGTGCCGAGAGCCTCGCGGATGACGGATTCATCGTCGAAATCGCCATTCATGAGCAGCTGCAGAACAGGGTATACCAACGACCATAGGACGACCGCGTTCGACATGGGAAAACCCGGCAGGTTCACCACGACGGAGTCGGACAGGATGGCCGCCGAGGCCGGCCTTCCCGGCTTCATGAGCAGCCATCGAAAGAGCGGCCGCCCCATTTCCTCCAATATTGAGAAAGTGTGGTCTCTCTCTCCCTTCGCCGAACCGGCACCGACCAGGACGAGGTCGTACTCCTTCGTCTTCTCCTCGAGGAACGAGGAGAGCAGCACTCGGTCGTCAGGAAGACAGGGGGAGACGTCCACGGGAAGTCCCCAGCTTTTGAAGTAGCCCTCTACGATAATTGAGTTGCTCTCTCCAATTCTGCCCGCCGGCGGAGAGGTCATGCTCAGCCACTCCTCCGTGGGTATGATCTCGTCGCCGGTGGGGACATACAGAGACCTGGGCAATGAATGCACTTTTACCCGCGGGACCCCGGCGATGGCCAACAGGGACGCGGTCGCAGGGGTGATCGTCTCTCCGGACCGGGCTATCAGCTGCCCGCGAAAGACATCCTCTCCCACGGGACGTACATTCTCACCGCTCACCAGCGATTTTACTACCGAGAGCATCTCCCCTTCGAGGAGAGAGGCGTCCTCGCTCATCAGGACGGAGTCGAAGCACGCGGGCAGCGCGTCTCCCGTGTTTACCCAGGAGAAGCCTCCCTGCTCGATTATCACCGGGGACGATGGTGACGCCCCGGCCGTGGATGAAGCGGTGAGCGAATACCCGTCCATTGCCGAGGCATTGTAGTGAGGCACGTTTCTTTTTGACGCGACATCCTCCGCCAAGATTCGTCCCGCACTGATGATGGTCTTGCACTCCTCGTCCGGAAGCGGCTTGATGTTTTCACGAAGGATGCTCCAAGCCCTAGTGCGGGATATATGCATGTTCTCGCCTACCAAAGCCACACCTCCACCTCCTCGCCCGGTCGCACCGTCTCTCGCGACGCGGGAAGTCGGATGAGGCCGTCCGCGTCTCGAAGAGCTCCGGAGAAGGAGGACTTTACAGGACGGGGAAGAGCCTTCCCATCCTCGATCGAACAGGGGAGAAACTCCTCGACTCCCGAATGGCCGTATACCGGCTCTGTCACCGTGAGGAAAATCACACTCTGAGGCACCCTAGGCCGCCCCGTGTGAATCGCGTGCATCAGCGGGAGAGCCACCGTGTATGCCGACAGGAAACAGGAGAAGGGATGGCCCGGAAGTCCAAAGACCAACTTTCTGTCATCTCTCGCACCGGCGATCAGGGTCGGCTTCCCGGGGGACATGAGGATGCCCCGCACCAGCATCCCGGGATCGGACAAAGACTCGAAAAGGCGCGAGGTCTGGTCTCTTGCGCTCACGGAGGACCCTCCGTTTACCAGAACCACATCGCACTCGTCGTAGGCGAGCTGGAACAGTCTCTCAAGCGAACCGATATCGTCCCCTGCTATTCCGTAGAATCGGGGCTCGTAACCTTGACTTCGCATCAAGGAGGACAGGATATGAGAGTTTACATCTCTTATCTGTCCCGAGGATAGAAAGGCCGTGTCGTATGGGACTATCTCGTCACCCGAGCTTATTATCCCCGCCTTGATGCGGAGGGCGCTTACCTCCGCCACTCCTGCGCAGGCAGGGATACCCAGAGTCCTGAAATCCAAAAGAGCGCCTTTCTCAAGCAGGACGGTACCTGCATCATATTCCTCCCCGGCGGAGACGGTATTTTCCTCTCTTTGCACGGAATCCCTGATCTCTATCCATTCTCCCGACTCTTCCGCGAACTCTGCCATGACGACGGCATCCGTCCCCATGGGCAGAGCGCCTCCGGTGTGTATGAGAGCGCATTCGCCCGGTTCCACGGAGAAACAGGGCATCCCTCCCATGGGGACCTCGCCCTTCAGGCGCAGGAACGCGGGGTTCAAGGCGGACGCCCCGAAACAGTCCAAGCTTGAAAGAGCAAAACCATCCCTGGTGCTCCTTGTAAAGGGCGGAGAGGGCTCGCGCGAAAAGACGGGCGAAGCTAAACGCCTCCCTTCGGCCTGGGAAAGAGGCAAAAGCTCCGAGCTCGCACTCCATGGAAAAGCAAGTGTATCCACGGTATATTTTATGGCAGAAGGCCTGTCCGTCAATTCTTGAACAAAACCGGCCATTGCAGTTTCTCCTTCCATGAGCGCGACATACCGGATGTCATATTTCAAGAAACGCGCTTACTTTATAGGAACTACGAACACGGGGAAACCCGACTGAGTCAGCCTGTGGGATAGACTGACCGCATCGGCCCTTGTGTTTCCGGCCGGCACGGTCACTCTGTGAAAGGTCTTTCCATGTACGATTCCCGTGGAGACGAAGGCTTTATACCCGGAGCTCTCGGCCTGTCGTCTCACCGTCTCAGCACTCCCCTTCTCCGTGAAAGAGCCTATCTGGACCCCCCAGCGCCCTTGAGCAGGCACGGGCTTGGGCGCAGGGGCCGGTTTGGGTGCAGGTTTGGGTGCAGGGGCCGGTTTGGGTGCGGGAGGCGGTGGAGCGGGTTTCGGCACCGGAAGGGCAATGCTGGCGGTTGGGGCGGGCGTAGGCTTGGCCGCATTCTCCTTGTCATCTTGCGTCACCGGGGAAGCGATGGGTGCATCGCCGGCATGCGGGGCCGGCTGCCACCGTTCGGTAGCAGGCGCGTCTATTACGGGCTCGGCTGTCCGAGAACCATCACTCTGTTCTATGGGCAAGGGCGTGTAGGGGGTATGCTTTGCACCGGAGAAGAAAAAGAGTTTTATGCCAACGACAAGAAGCCCGACGGCAACAAGCCCGATTACGGGAAGCATTATTTCGCCGAACGGGATTACAGTTTTCTTCTCTCTATGCCTTCTGCTTTCTCTTACGGACACTGTCGACCCTCCCGGTCCGTTCCTCTCTTTGAAGCGCTGTAATGTATGACTTGCAGCGGTGAGTATATAACTGCGGAATCTCTGTGATGCCCCGAATAATCTCACATACGAGCATGCGCTGCCTCGGCGATACTCTGCTATCGTGCCGGCGAGCAACGCTATATTACTAGAGAGGAAACATACGCTTCTTGAGGAGCGCCTGAACGAACCTGCCCAAGAACTCCTAAAACCGTGCGAACGCCCGTTAAATCAGGATACTCGGGCAACTGGTCATAAGACCTCCCCCGGTCTATCCCTGCTTCTTGTTCCTTCGAATAATCGAGGGGATGTCATACGGGTTTTTTGGCACTCCGCTTATCGAAAACATATCCTCGTCCTGAATGGGAAGCACCTCCGCCTCCTCCAGGATCACTCCCGGCGACTTTTGCTTCGCGGCGGAAAACTTTGCGGCGAAGTTCGTGACTGTCTTCCTCTCTCTTTCAGAGCTGAAGCCGGTCGCTATGACGGTGATCTGGATTTTCTCCGCCATATCCTCGGCCACTGTGTGTCCCCATATGACAATTGCGTCCTCGTCCGCCGTCTCGGTGATAATCGCCGCAGCTTTTCTGATCTCGTGGATCCCGAGGTCCGGCCCGCCGGTGATATTGAATAGTATTCCCTTGGCGCCTTTCATGGGAATGGACATAAGAGGCGACTTGATCGCCGTCTTCGCAGCCGTCTCCGCGCGGTTTTCCCCGTCGCCCGAGCCGATTCCCATAATGGCGGAACCCGCGTTCTGCATTACCGTCCTCACGTCGGCAAAGTCAACGTTGATCAGGCTGGGCTTGAGGATGAGATCCGTAACTCCCTGAACAGCCTGGCGCAGAACCTCGTCCGCAAGTTTATATGCCTCGGAGTGTTTTGTCTTCTCATCTGTAAGCTCCAGGAGGCGATCGTTTTCCACCACCAGAAGAGCGTCGACCTTTTCCCTCAGGACTGTGATGCCTTCCGCGGCCTGCTTCCTTCTCCTGTTCATCTCGAACGAGAAGGGGAAGGTGACGACCGCGACGACCAGGGCACCGGCCTCTTTTGCGACCTCGGCAATGATCGGGGATGCTCCGGTTCCCGTCCCTCCGCCCATGCCGGCAGTTATAAAGACCATATCGGCACCCGATACGACCTCTCGAATCTTGTCAATGGACTCCTTGGCGCTGTTCATGCCGACCGTTGGATCGGAGCCGGCGCCCAACCCCTTGGTCAGTTTTTCTCCTAATGTCACTTTGGAATTCGCCTGGGAGAGGTTCAAAGAGCCGACATCGGTATTTGCAGCGATAAAATGAACGCCTGTCACACCGCTTCTGATGATATGATTCAGGGCGTTTCCGCCGCCTCCGCCGACGCCGACGACCTTGATCTCCTCCCTGTGGGGCCTTGGGGTTTCATTGACTTGGAAAACCTGCTCCATCTTCTTTTCCTCCCCGAATGCGGAACGGAGGCACCTAAAAAAGTTCCTTAACGGACTTTTTCAGATACTCCATGAAACCGCGGATACCATCCGTCCGGTCCGCCGTGCTCTTTCTCTGATGCTTGACAGCTACACCGGTCGTATACTGGGAAACACCGGAGCGAAGCTCGGCGACGGACGTCTCTATATATCTGTAAGGATTCCGGTCCCTGCTCGTCATGTACCTCACGACGCCCGCGACGGTCGTGTACTCGCAGTCGTTTCTTCCCGGGGGCATCTGGTAGACGTCAAGCGGTTCCGCAATCCGAACTGGCAGATTCAATAACTCCGAGGCGAAGAGCTCTATCCCCCGGGTCTTTGCCACTCCTCCCGACAGCACGATACCGGCCGGGAACATATGCATGCTGAACTCGGCAAGCTGCTGTTTGACATGCTCGCTGAACAGCTCTTCAAGTCGGCAGTTGACGACCTCCGCCGCTTCCGTCGTGCTGAACGTCTTCAGGCGGCCCCTAACGTCAACGTCGAGCTCCTGCTGCTCGTCCTCCTCGGAGTTCAACGAGACGAGCTTTTTTACCTCCTCGGCCTTGCTTATCGGTATCTTCATCACGTAGGCCAGGTCGTTTGTTATATGGTCGCCCCCTATCGGAACTATCGAGAGCTTTATAGGGCGGCCGTCGGTGTAGAGGGCCACTCCGGTGGTGCCGCCCCCGATGCATAGGGAGATCACGCCGGCCCTTGTCTCCTCGTCGGTCAACGATCCCAGGGCGCATGCGAGGGATTTTATGACAAGCCCGTTGACCTGGATCCCCGCGCTCTCGACGCAGTTGATTATATTCTGCACCACTGTCGTCGGGACGATCACGGACTGCAGCTCCATCTCGAGACGGATGCCCGTCATTCCGAGAGGGTCGTCTATGCCCGAGTTTCCGTCTATCGAGTACTTCACCGGTATCGTGTGGAGAGTCACCCGGTTGGGGGGGATGGAGAGCTCGCTCTGCGCCGCCTCTATGACTCTTTCAACGTCGGAGATCGAGACCTGGCGAGGCGCCCTGCCGAGCGAGACCATGCCTCGCGAGGTGATCGACGAGACCTCCATGCCGCTGAAAGAGACCGTGGCCTCCTCTATGGGGAACCCCACCATATTCTCCGCGTCCCTGACCGCCTGGCGGACGGATCTGACCGCCTGTTCGAGATTGATTATAAGGCCTTTGCGTATGCCCTGGGATGGAGCGTATCCCACGCCGATTATTTGAGCCTCCTGGAAACGGGAATCCCTCTCCGCAATCACCACGGATATCTTACTAGTACCAAGATCCAGCCCAACTAATATTTCCGGCTCTTTGTACATTTATTTCCCGCTCCCTTCCTGATCGCCGCTGTTCATGCTCCGGACGATAATTCTGTCGGTGTATGTAGTGTCTATTATAATATTGTCTCCGAGAAAATGTAACTGCTCCATTACCTGAGCGAGGGCGGGGGCGATCTCGTCCCACTGAAGGAGCTCTCCCCGGAGGAGGAGCCTCGACCCCTCCTTCAACGAGAGGCTTAGAAGATATCGTCCTTCCCGCCGCGAGATATTTATTCGCTCAACCTGTGTTATCCATCTATTTTTCGCAAGGCCCGCAATCCAACCCTCAAGAAGATCCATCGGGAATACAATTTTCGCGGCGACGATCGTCTCATCCTCCCCGTGAGGCGGAGGGAACTCGTCGGAAAAGTCAAAAGGCGGTCCTTCAGGAGGTTTGATGCCTTTCAGAACCTCGTTCAACTCATGTTCACTCTCCCAAGCGACTCCCTCTTTTGAGACGAAATAATCCTTTTCACCCCACCTCGCCGAAATCCACGGGATCAACGGGTCTACGCCGACGGAGGCGCCTGTGATTCCCCTTCGAGAAATGAGGCACACCAACGGCGCCGCCCGCTCTATCCTGTTCTGCAATGCCTCTCTTTCGTAGAAAAACACCGGCCAATACCGCAAGGCCTCGGGGCTGACGCTTTCCCAAAACAGCAACTCCGCTATCGGGTCCGAGGTTTCGACCCACAGGTTGCTCATGGATAAGAACTGGAAGTATGACTCGCATCCGGAGACCATACCCAGAATTAGAGAGACGATTAGGGTTAAATTGCGCCATCTGCCCATTATACATCACAAAGTAAAAACCGAATAAAATCCAAGTCACGCTTTAACGCTTTGCACAAACCCACACAGTTCCGCCTAAAGTTCGCCGGCAAAGACCGGCGACCCTATCTGTCTCCGGGCGCGAGAGTCCGCATTCGCCCTTGCCAGGAGGCTTTCGCCGATGATCGAGACGTCGCCCGCGCCGATGGTAAGGACAATATCGCCGCTCTCGCACATTCCCTCCAGCGCCGACACGGCGTCCTCGAGAGAAGAGCACATGGTGCAAGCTGTCTTCATCTTCTTCGGCAGGTTGTCCGCTATCAGAAGGGAGGATATCCCGGGAATGGGATCCTCGTCCGCCTGGTATACCGGCAGGAGGAGCAGCCTGTCCGCCATCGACAGCACCTGGGCGAACTCCTTGTACAGGGCTCTCGTCCTGGTGTACCTATGAGGTTGAAACGCCACTATCAAGCGCCTGTCCGGATACATCCTCTCCAGGGTGCTCAGGGTGGCCATGATCTCCCTCGGATGGTGACCGTAATCGTCGTACAGGTCGACGCCCTTTACATTTCCGATATGCTGCAATCTGCGCTTGGTACCACGGAAGGCCCTCAGGGTGCGCTTGATCACTGCGACAGGCACGCCAAGCCTGTGGGATACGGCGCAGGCGGCCAATGAATTGAGGATGTTATGCTCGCCTGATATCGACAGTTCGATCTCATCCAGGAACTCTCCTTTATGCGAAAGAGAGAATCTCACCCCTCCGCCGGGCTTGTGAAGGACGGCACCCGCCCCCCAATCCCATGCCCCTCCCCAGCCGTATGAGACTGCGCCCGCGGGGATGACGCCCATGGACTTCAGCCTGGAAAGGCCTGGGTCCTCCGCGCAATATACGAGGAAACCCCCGTCTTTCAAGTTTCCTATGAAGCGGGCGAAGGCCTCGAGGACGCTCTCGTATGTCGGGAAATAGTTTACGTGGTCCCAGTCGACATTTGTGATGACGGAGATCTCGGGATGGAATTTCTCGAACGAGCCATCGCTCTCATCGAGCTCGGCGACCATGTACTTGCCGTTTCCAAGCTTGGCGTTCACCCCTATATCGCACAGCTCTCCCCCGATCGCCAGGGTGGGATTCATGCCGGCCTGCTCCAGGATGAGGGAGATCATTGAAGAGGTGGTCGTCTTTCCATGGGTGCCGGCAACGCCTATCCCGCAGCGAGAATCGAAGATCCAGCTCAAAACCTCTCCTCTTTTGGCGACGGCCACTCCGCTCGCCCTGGCCGCAAGGATCTCCTCGTTGTCCTCCGCTATTGCACTGCTGTATATCAGGAGGTCGGGGAAGAACTTCTCCATGTGGGCGCGACCATGGCCAAGAACCACTGCAACACCCTCTTTTAAGACCTTGTCGATGTAGGAGGTGTGAATCATGTCACAGCCGCTCACCTCGAAGCCTAGTTCCGCAAGTAAAAGCGCAAGCCCGCTCATGCCGGCCCCGCCGATACCCATCAGGTGAATTCTACGGATGCCGTCGAAATGCGATAAAGTAGTCTCCAATTAAATAATCTCCCTTCCAATACTGGACGAGATCAGCCGCCATAAAGATTCTGACTCATCTCCCTCTATATAAGGCCGCCAGGATGCTCGTTCACCCTGCAGAATCCTGAACAGGCTTTCTTTCAACGACTCCGGCGCTTCATCTTCCCGCCAGATTTCACCGATATTACTCTCGAGGAAGCAGCGGGCATTCATTTCCTGATGATCATCCGAAGCGCCCGCCCACGGTATCACCACGGACGGAATGCCCAAGGCACCCAACTCGGCCAGAGTAGAAGCTCCTCCTCGAGTCAACGCGGCGTCGATCAAAGAATAAAATCCTGACATATCCCGCTGCTTTTCGGTAACATACACGTTGCATCCGCCGTCCTCTTTTCTTCCCGGAGGGCGACCTTTCTCGACTCCTCCAAGGATTATAAAAGAAACACGGTCAAAAACGGGGTCATTTACAACGAACCCTGATAATTGTATCAGTCGTTGGCTTATAAGTGAACCACCAAGGACCCCGACGATCTTCCCTTTTGGAAAAGGCACTCTGAAACCCAATGACGACCAGGCCTTCTCGGGCGGTCCAAGATTAAACCTTCTTACAGGAATCCCGGTCCTGTGAAAGTCACATGGTGAAAAGGGCGAACAGACCTCCCACCCGGAGGCGATCTTCTTTCCAAGGAAGCGCGCCAGGCGCGTGGTCTTCCCCGCTGTTGCGTTCTGTTCGTGAGCTATGACCGGTATGCCGTAAAAATGACAGAGAAGGAGGGGTATGAGCGAAACGTAGCCCCCGAAGAGGACGCATGCGTCGAAAGAGTGCCGCCTTATCAGCCTTCTGAACTCGAAGATCGACCTGTAAAGCCCGAGCAGGCGGCTTGCTTTGTCTTTGATCCCATCGGCACCCAGAGGAGACCCGCTGATTGGAAGAGTGATCGGGTCGAAGCCCAGGCCACTGTATATCTCCCTCTCCATGGGACGGGTGCCGCAGACGAAAAAAACATTCACCTCCTTATGGTTTTCTCTTATCCACTCTCCGAAGGCGATCGCCGGGACTATGTGCCCTCCCGTTCCTCCGGCCACGATGCAGAGGCGTTTCATTGGATGATCGCCTCCTTGCAGACCCTCATGATCAACCCTACCCTTACCCACATGAAAAGAAGCGAGCTGCCCCCGTAGCTGATGAAGGGAAGCGGGATACCCGTGAGAGGCATGAGCTTGAGCACGCCGCCGAGGTTGATGAAGAGAGGGATCAACAGGGAGGCCGAGACGGCCCATGTAAGAGCCGTGTGGAAAGGATCCTTCATGCTCCTGTACAGTAGATAGGCTCTGATAGTCCAGATGAAGAAAAGGAGCAGGATCATGAAGGAGCCCACAAACCCGAACTCCTCCCCTATGGTGGCGAAGATATAGTCGGTCCGGGCCGCCGGAAGATAGTTCAGTTTTTGAAGACCCTTCCCGATGCCGACTCCCAGGAGTCCTCCGTTGGCGAAGGCCACCATGCCCTGGATCACCTGGAAGCCGCTTTTAAGCGGCTCCTCCCATGGATCGACGAAGGCCATGTATCTTCTGAGGCGATACCCCGCTTGAATGATGATGAAGAAGAAAAATGCGAATCCTGCTCCACCGAACAGGATCGGCCAACTCCATCCCCTAGTCTCGACGTGTATCGCCATCGTCAGGGCAAATATCAGGATGATTCCGCCCATGTTGGGCTGGAAAATAAGCGGAACTGCGGAGAAACCCAAAACAGGCGCTGTCAGGGAGAAGAATGCCTTCATTCCCCCTTTTGGCGACTTGGTAAGAATTTTGGAGAGGTGAACGGCCACGGCCAGCGATAGGAGCTCTATCGGCTGGAAGCGGAGTCCTCCCAGCCCGATCCAGCGCCTGGCACCTCCCGCCTTTATCCCCAGTCCCGGGATCAGAGTCAATACGAGCAGCACCAGAGAGACGACCCACAGAACGCCGCTGTACTCCCTCCATTTGGAGATGGGAATCAGATAGACGGCGATCATCGACAGGATGGACAGTAATAGCCACTGCACCTGGCGCATTCCAAGGGCGAATGGTGATCCGAACTCCTCGAGGGCCGTGTGTGACGTCAGCGAGAAGATCATCAGTATGCCAAAGGCGTTCAGTACCAGCGGGATGATCCAAAGCACGGGATCAACTCCCACAGTCCGCCTTCTCTTTTCATACCTGAATTCCAGTGTCTGTTCAAGATTGACTTTCATCTCTCGCCCTCGCCCTTCATCTCCAGCACGAGACTTTTGAAATGATCGCCTCTCGCCTGGTAGTCGGGGTACATATCCCAACTGGTGCAGGCCGGGGATAGCAGCACCAGGCCCTTCGACGGAGCGATCCGAGACGCGGTCGCGACTGCCTCCTCCATCGAGGCCACTCTGTAAAAGTCCTCGAAACCGGCCTCCTGCAGGGCGGCGACGATCTTCTCTCTCTCCGCTCCCATGACCACTGCGGCGACGGCCTCCTTTTTTACCGCCTCGGCCAGCTGTCCATACTCCTCTCCCTTGCCCTGCCCTCCCAGTATGACGACTTTGGGCCCCGGCAAAGATGAGAGGGCCGTGGAGCTGGCTGCGACGTTGGTCCCCTTCGAGTCGTCCACGTATCGCACGCCTCGCACCGTGGCGACGTGCTCGCACCTGTGCGGCAGGCCGCGGAAGCCTGAGAAGAGAGTGCTTCCGTAGCTCTCCTTGCCGGCCAGAAGTCGGACGGCCGCGGCGGCGAAGGCGGCGTTTTCGATGTTGTGCCTGCCCATGAGAGGAACGTCGTCGAACGAGAAGAGGGTCTCCGGATCGCCGCCCTGCCCGTTGATAAGCACCCTGCGGGATCCCTCGTCCGCGGAGATCGATCGGGGCGAGGGAGGCGCGCCTTCGCTCCATGAAAAGGCATATACGTCGCGATCCGAATGATCTCCCTCCAGCAGCAGGGCCCGGTCGGATTCCTGGACGAGAGCATAACCTCCGGCCTTTCCGGTCTGAATAATCCTAGCCTTGGCCCTGGCATACTCCTCGAAGCTGCCGTGCCAGTCTATGTGGTCCGGGGCGATGTTGGTCACAACGGCGAGATCGCAGGCGAAACGCATGTTCCAATGAAGCTGGAAACTGCTCAGCTCGGCTACGATGAACTCGCTGTCCTTGAGCGCAGAGTCGGCTATCGACCTTCCGATATTTCCAGTCACCTCGACCGAGAAGCCCGCCCTTGTCAGAAGGTGCCCCGCCAGCGCCGTGACGGTGCTCTTGCCATTGCTTCCCGTCACGCCGATCATCCTGCCTCTAAGGTAAGGAGCGACGAAATCCAGCTCGCCCATCACCTCGACTCCTCGTCTCAAGCCCTCCAGCACCGGCTGCGATCTTGGAGAGATTCCTGACCCCACGAGGATCAGATCGGCCTCGTAAAGATTAGGAGTGTGCCCCCTCTCCTCCCACTCCACGCCATGCCTTTTGAACTGATCGATGACTGACTCGAGCATCCCCTTCGCCTCCGAGACGAAGACCCTGGCCCCGAGGGCATTTGCCAGCAGCGCGAGCCCTACCCCGCTGACTCCCGCCCCTATGACCGATATCCTCATGCTCGAAAGGTTCTTTTCACCGTGCTTCACTTCCACACCCCCAGTACGAGGGTCTGTTGGACCAGGACGGCACCCAGCGCGACTCCGACGGCATGTATTATCCAAAATCGGATGACTATCCGGGTCTCGCTCCAGCCGGAGAGTTCGAAATGATGATGCACCGGGCTCATCTTGAAGACCTTCCTATTGAACTTGCGAATGGCGACTATCTGTATCGCCACCGAGACTATCTCAAGGCCGAACAGAAATCCCAACGGGAAAAGGGCGATCAGAAAATCGCAGTGTACGCAGAGTGCGACCAGCAATCCCGCCAGAAAATGGGATCCGACATCCCCCATGAAGACCTGCGCAGGATGAGCGTTGTGCCATAGAAAGCCGGCGCACATGGCCGACCCTGCAAGAGCAAGGCTCATGGCGGCGCCATCCGGCCTGATCCACAACAAAACTCCTGCAAACGAGACAAGAGATGCGCCCGCCGCCAATCCGTCCAACCCGTCCGTGACATTCACCGCGTTCATCATTCCGATCGCGAACAGGAAGAGAAGTGGGACCGCTATGACCGGATGTATCTCCAACCCCGGACACAGGCTCACTCCCTCGCCAAAGGCGACCCAGGCGCTCCATGGAAGAGTCAGTCCTATCTGCGCGTACAGCTTGTAAAGACTGGGGAAGCCCTCGCTGGACCTCCTGCTGAACTTTATCCAGTCGTCCGCAAACCCTATCCCGGCCGCTCCCAGGGGCAACAGCAGAAACAGGGCGGCGCGGAGCGAGCCCCCGTCGGCGAGGAAGAAGGCGGCCGGGATCCCCGCGAGCCCGACCGCAATGAATACCACACCGCCCATGGAGGGAGTCGTCGACTTCGTCTCTATATGGCTCTTCAGGCCGTAGCTCTTCTGCACCTGGACTACGCGCCACCTGTTCAACCGCTTTATCCAGTATTCCGAGGCCAATATCTGAAGGAAGAACAGCCCAAGCCATATGCAGGCGTATTTCATACCGCTCCCCCCTCCAGGACCGCATCGACGAGCCTGTCCAGCAAATTACCGCGCGAACCCTTCACTACCAGAAGGTCGCCCTCGCGGAGCCCCGGCTTCAATGAGTTCCCCAACGATACCGGATCATCGAAGAACTCCGCATTCGCAGGAAGAGCGGACCTTGAACATGCCAGCCTCCACAACTTACCAGTGAGAAAGACCTTCGTGAATCCCCCGAGAAGGGGGAGAAGCTCCTCGTGATGAGCCAGGGCGTTATCTCCGAGCTCGCGCATCTCTCCAAGAGCCGCGATCTTGCGCCGCTCCTTCAAGAGCAGCGCTTCGCTCAAAGAGGCCCTCATCGACGCCGGGTTGGCGTTGTACGAGTCGTCCAACAGGACCGCGCCAGACTCGAGCCTGTAGAACCGTCCCCTGCCATTAAGCGGATCCACGGAGCGAATGCCCGCCGCGGCACCCTCGGTCGAGCCCCCCAGGAAGATCGCCGAGGCCATTCCAAATGCCGCCGCCGGCGCGGAGTGTCGACCGAACAGCGACGACTCGACTAGGTACGTTTTTCCATTATGTACGAGGTCGAAGGAGAGACAGGGAATTCCCTCTTTCAGCACGAAGTGGACGTTTCTCAAAGCGAAGGCGCAGTCTCCGAATCCTACGCCCAGCCGAAGGACCTCTTCGGGCAGGGATGCGCATCTGCGCGATATGAGAGTATTGTCGCCAAAGAATAGCAAGGCCTTCAGATCCGGCGACTGAACTATCTCGAACTTGGCCTCCAGCACTCCCTCCTCGGATCCAAGCCCCTCGAGGTGTGCCGCTGTCACCTCCGTGATCACCGAGACGGTCGGAGGGAATGACTCGACCATCTCCTTGATCTCCCCCGGGTGATTCGTCCCCATTTCAAGGATAAGCACATCGATACCAGGCGGCATCGCAAGGATCGACAGGGAGCAGCCGATCAGGGTGTTGTAGCTGTGCTCAGCGGAGTGGACCCGGAAGGAGGGGGAGAGGGCCGCTCGGATCATCTCCCTGGTGGTAGTCTTGCCGACGCTTCCGGTAACTGCGATTATCTCGAGGTCTCCGAAGGAGGCGAGATACCTCCTGGCCATCTCGGGCACTGCGGAGAAAGAGTCGGGCACGACGATCGAGGATACGCCAGGAGGCACTTTCGCTCCGTCCTCGCAGATAATCAGCGAGGCACCGCGAGAGACCGCATCGTCGATGAAGTCGTGCCCATCCGCCTTTTCTCCCCTGAACGCCACGAAAGCGTCCCCCTTGCCCACAAGCCTGCTGTCCGCATAGTAGCGGGAAGGGGCGAGTCCATCCGGCCCGTTCAACTTGGCGCCTATTAGAGAAGCTACGGAGGAGATCCTGCGCTCGACTCTCACAGCACCCCGACCCCTCTTTCCAAAGCCCAGCTATTGATAGCCCCGACGTCCGAGTAGGGGAAGGACTCGTCGCCGATGCAGAGGTATTTCTCGGGCCCCTTGCCGGTGACCGCGACCACGTCCCCCGGCTTCGCCGAATCCAGGGCCTCGTAGACTGCCGCCTTTCTGTCCAATATGGTCCTGTGGGAGGTCTTCCTTTCGGAAGCGGCGATTCCCTCGACTATCTGGGCCGCTATCTGCTCAGGAGGCTCGTTTCGAGGGTTGTCCATCGTGACTATTATCTCGTCGGCCAGGTCGGAGGCGATTTTTCCCAACGAGAACCTGTTCGGCTGGAAGCGCTCCCCTCCATGTCCGAAGACCGAGATTACCCTGCCGTCGCAGAGCCTGCGAAGCTCCGTCAGCACGTTCCTCAAGGCCTCCGGGGTGTGGGCGAAATCGACGATGCACCTGACACCGTTCTCAAGGGAGATCTTCTCCATCCTCCCCGGCACCTGCACCATTCCGCTCAAAGCCCCCGCAAGAGCCTTGCCGTCGTATGAGTATGGCAACACGGCTGCCAGAGCCGCCAAAGCGTTATACACGTTGAAAACCCCGGGAAGAGGGATAAATGAGCTGAAAGGACTGGCGATGCTCTTCAGCGTCAGAGTGAACCGTGTCCCGTCAAGAGAGCAGGCAGGATCCTCTCCGTGCACGTCGACGCTGTTGCCGTTACCTAGACCAAAGGAGAGAAATCTCTCGGGATAAAGGTCCATCAGCCGCCTCGCATACCGGTCGTCCATGTTCGCGGCACCGGCCCATGTCTCCTTCATGTAGCCGGCGAAGAGGCGCGCTTTCGCAGAGAAGTATCCCTCAAGTGTCTCATGATAGTCCAAGTGCTCCTCGCTCAAGTTGGTGAACACGGCGGAGTCGAAGAGGCAGCCCTCCACCCTTCCGAGATCAAGGCCGTGCGAAGAGGTCTCCATGACACACGAATCACATCCGTTTCGAACCATAGAGGCGAGCAATCTCTGAATATCGCAACTCTCCGGTGTCGTCCGGCCCGCGTCCACCTCCTCAACGCCGTCGTTGTAGACAACCGTCCCGATAAGGCCCGGTCGCATGTCAAGGGACTCCAACAAATGCCTCATGATCCATGTAGTGGTGCTCTTTCCGTTTGTGCCGGTCACTGCGAACATCCTCAACCTGCTGCTCGGCTCCCCGTGGATTATCGACGAAAGACGCCCCATGTCACGCCTGACATCGGAGGACAGTATCTGGGGGATGTCAAGGTCCAGAGGTCGCTGCGTCAGAAGGGCCGACGCGCCCTTTTCGAGGGCCTCCGGGGCGAAATCATGACCGTCGGTCCGCTCGCCCGCGATGCAGCAGAACAGCCAGTCCTTGGCGACTGTCTCGCTATTGTATCCCGCATCGATCACGACAGGGTCGGCCTCTTGCTTAGCGCTCCCCGTTTTTAGAGCGAGGTGGGCTGAATATTTATCCGCATACTCTTGCATGACCTTGGAAAGAAGCATCATAGAACCATCCTTCTCTTCGCGTCGGAGGCAAACAGCTCGATCTGCATCATATCCTCCAGGATGCGCTTGAATGCAGGCGCTGCTACGTCACCTCCGTAATACTTGCCCTTCGAAGGCTCTCCTATCACCACAAGAAGCACATACTTGGGGTCCGAGGAGGGCCAGAATCCCGCAAAAGACGAGACCCACTTCCCCTTCAGATACTGCCCCTTCTCCGCGACCTGGGCCGTGCCGGTCTTCGCGGCTATGGACATGCCCGGGACGGCGGCGCCCTGCCCCGTCCCGCTCAAGACGGTTTCATCCATCGCTTTATGAAGCCATTCCGCTATCTTCGGGGATAGCACGTCTCTCAACTGCTCCTTCTTTTCACCATACACGACGGTGCCGGATGCATCCAACACCTTTGAGATAATATGAGGCCTTACCAGGTGGCCGCCGTTTGCGATCGCGGAGATAGCGGTGGCCAGCTGAAGCGGGGTGACCGCCAGCCCCTGCCCTATTGCTATATTCGACGGAACGACTCCCCTCCACTGTTCGGGTGAGGCTAGCAAACCATCTTCGGCACCGGGAAGCTCTATTCCCGACGGCTTTCCAAAACCCCACTCGCGGAGAGAATGGTACATATCAAAAGGCTTTATCCGCCTGCCTATCTGTGCCATCCCGGTGTTCGAGGACTTGGATATTATTTCGGAGACGGAAAGCCTTCCAAATCCGGAGTTTCCCGCCTCGGTGACGTGTCCGTCCGCCACCTTTATCCTGTACGGGCAGTTTAGCGACTCGTTCGGGCCGACTAGGCCGCGCTCCAGCCCGATGCCGATGACGAACGGCTTGAACGTCGAGCCCGGCTCATACGTACGACCGATACTATTATTCAGTATATTGTCGCTTTTATTTAGATCATCCCTGTTGTTCGGGTTGAAAACGGGCCAGCTTGCCATCGATATGATCTCGCCGTTGCGCGGATTCATGCATATCACACTTCCCCAACGGGCGCCGTGCTCCCGGATCGCCTCGTCGAGCCTGTGCTCGACCACATACTGGATTCTCGAGTCCACCGTAAGGAAAACGCTCCCTCCCTCGGTCGGGGATGGAGCATGGTCGCGGTTAATTCTGCTGACATCGAGCATCTGGCCGGAGGAGTCCTTTGCAAACACGCGAATCCCCGGCGGAGAGAAGAGCTCCTTGTCCCACATGAGCTCCGTGCCGGAGAGGCCCTTGTCGTCGATATCGCAAAATCCGAGGACATGCGCGAGCATAGTGCCGCCAGGATAAAGCCTCTTCTTCTCCTCTATCTCGAATACTCCCTTGATATTCAGCTCCCTGATCCTGTCGGCGATCTCGGGTTCCGTTTTTCTCAATAACCAAAGAAATCTGCCGGATATCGGCTTTGAGAGGGTCTCAACCAGTGAATCGGGGACATATCCCTTTAAACGATGGGCGGACGAGGTGTCCCAAAAGGCGGGATCCACAAAGAAACTACTCGTAGGGACGGAGACCGCCATGGCGTTGCCCTCCCTGTCATAGATAATGCCCCTGTTTGTGCTTACCGGGATATGGCTCCAATACTGACGGCGCGACTGACTTTCGACTCTCGGGTCCGGAAAGAGCTGCAGGACGGCCAGCCTGTACATGACGACACCGAAAAAGATGAAGATAATATGCCACGGAGAAAACAAACGCCGTTTCACTGAACACACCCCCCGTCAAGAAGGAGTCGCCCTATTCCCCGGCCATTGCTTTTTCAAGAAAAAAATAGAACCATCCCTCTTCCTCGCGATCGGCCTTGATAAGGGAGGGCTCCTGCTGCTGCGGGGCGTTGGCGTAGTATTCGCCCTCGACCTTCAAGACTCTGACGTTCGAGGCAAACGTCATCCCCATCTCCTCTTTTGAAAATCCGAAGATCCTCACAGGAGACTTGAGCGTGGAGAGCTCGTGCTTCAGCAGGACCTGGTGGTTGTTGTACGACTCTATCTGCCGGTTCACCGCGTTAAGCCTGCATTCCAACCTGAAAGAGTAAAGACGCAACACTCCGAGTCCCATGAACAACAAAAAAACACAGAGAGTAACCGCGATGACATAGGGACATATCCTACGAATAGAATTCGCAACGTTTCTCTCCGTTGCCTCCAAGCTGTATCGCATCAGACCACCCCTTTTTCATAACACTGCGCCGGTAATCTTGAAAACTCTCATCTTCGCGCTTCTGGACTTGCGGTTTTCAACAACCTCCTGCGGTGTGGGGGTTATCGGTCTTTTAGTCAGGATAACTCCCCTGTTTTGCTCGTTCCAATCCTTGAAACAGGTCTTTACGATCCTATCCTCGAGAGAGTGATAACTTACGACTATGACAAGCGCCCCGGGCGCGACAACGGGCAGAGTTGCCGCCAGTCCCTCCCGCAATGCCAGGAGTTCCTCGTTGACCGCGATCCTCAGTGCTTGAAACACCCTCCTTGCCGGATGTCCCCGCCCTTTACGCTGCACTGCGGCGGGCATTGAACCACGGATTATCTCTACAAGAGTCGACGTATGCAGAATCGGGCCCGATCTTTCTCTGTGGCGCACGATCCTGCCCGCTATCTGTCTTGAATACCGCTCCTCTCCGTACTTCTTGAACAGGATTGCAAGATCCGTCGCAGAATAACTGTTGACTATATCGGCGGCCGACAAAACAGCCCTGCTGTCCATTCTCATGTCCAGGGGGCCGTCGTCCTGGAAAGAGAAGCCCCTGGACTTGTCGACAAGCTGAAGATTCGATACCCCGAGATCGAACAGAACCGCGTCGAAAGGACCCTGCACCGCCTCGTGGCTCAATAGAGATCGAAAGTTTACGTTGACGAAAGAGACTCGTTCCTTAAAAGGCAAAAGCCTCTCCTTGGCGATCGAGATGGCCTGCCCGTCCTGGTCGATTCCCACCAGCTCCACATCGGGAAACGAGGACAAGACCGCCTCCGCATATCCTCCTAGCCCCAAGGTGCAGTCCAGGACCCTTTTCAACGGGGGATGCTCCTTCAAGAACTCCGTGATCTCCGCGAGGAGCACAGGGATGTGCTCCATCAGAATCCCTCTACTCCCTCGGCTATCTCGGGGAGATCGTCCAGGACCAGCTGCCTGTAGTCACTCCATCTTTGCCTGTCCCACATCTCCACGTGGTCCCCTACGCCCACGAAAACCACTTCCTGGATGAACTCGGCGTACTCTCTTAAAACAGGAGGCAGCAAGATCCTGCCGGCACCGTCCACGACCAGCTCATGAGCGCTTGAGAGCATCAGGCGCAAAAACCCCCTGCTCTTGCTCTTGGAAAAGGAAAGCTCCTGCAGGCGCTCGAGGACCCTGTTCCATTCCTCGGGAGAATAAAGGGAGACACATTTATCGATGCCAATCGTCCCGAAGACGCTTTCCCCGAGCTCTTCTCTGAACTTGGACGGAAGAACAATCCTAGCTTTACTGTCAATTTTATGTTCATACGTCCCCATCAGCATGACAGTGCCTCCCACTTTACGACACATTTTCCCACCTAAACCCACACTACCATCTATTCCAAATGTGGCATGGGTCTTTCGCCCTCTTTTTTGAGGAAATTACCGGGACTTATAGTCTATTAGGAGGCGTTCGATTTAGAAGGGCAGATAGTGAAAGGAATAACCAGGGGGTTGATATCGCGGCCTTCTCAGGAATGAAAACGGGAGCATCCAGTAAGCCGGGTTCTGTCGTGGATGATCATTTATCTGAAGAGCGCCTTGCGGCGGTCTTTATGCGACCGTACCCGAGGGTCGGCGGGCAGCCTCGTCCCCTCCTATTCGGTCTTGCTCCGGGCGGGGTTTTCCTGGCGTGAGGATCGCTCCTCATCCGGTGGGCTCTTACCCCACCTTTTCACCCTTGCCCCTGGGGGCGGTATGTTTCTGTGGCACTCTCCTTTGGCTTGCGCCAACTGGGCGTTACCCAGCGCCCTGCCCTGCGGAGCCCGGACTTTCCTCCCCGCCGAAAAGGGCGGAGCGATCACCAAGGATACTCCCTGAACATAATTATATCACTCTTGTCATATATGCTGATCCCCCCTGTATTCTTTTTTTTACGTATAAGCTAAAATAGGTTGCAGAGAGATTAGCGCAGGACATTATCAAGAGAAGGAGTCGTTGGAATGTGACCGAAAAAACAAGTTATGATTCGCCTGAATACGATGTGTTCAAGACCAATGTAAAAAGAATTACCGGTTTGGATCTCAATTCGTACAAAAACCAAATTCATCGTAGGGTCCATATGCTCATGCAGCGTTGGAACATCAGCTCTTACGATGATTATTTCAAGACAATAAAGGACAATGAACAGAAGCTACGCGAGTTTCTGGACTACCTTACGATAAACGTGTCGGAGTTCTTCAGAAACCCCAACAAGTGGACCGAGCTGAGGGATATAGTAATCCCGGAGCTGATCAAGACGAGGGGCAGAAAACAGCTGAAAATCTGGAGCGCGGGCTCCGCTACAGGCGAGGAGCCGTATTCGCTCGCCATCCTCTCGCTGGAGGCCAGGCTGTCCCCTCAGACCCCGGTGCTGGCAAGCGATATCGACCAGGGAGCGATTGCCATCGCAAAGCGCGGGCGCTACTTGAAACGACAGCTGGTAAACATGCCCAAAGAGCTGATTTCACGGTATTTCACCACCCAGGACAACGGGGAGACATACCTGGTAAACTCCGAGGTCAAGTCGCGCGTGTCCTTTCAGAGGCTCAACCTCATAGAGGAGAGGTTCGCCGAAGACTTCGACCTCATCCTATGCAGAAATGTGGTCATCTACTTCAGCGCGGAGACGAAGACCGCCCTCTATCACAAATTCCTCAAGGCCCTGCGACCGGGCGGCTACCTGCTCGTTGGCTCGACCGAGCAGATTTTCGACTACAGGAAGATAGGGTTCGAGTCCGCCGGGGCATTTCTATACAAGAGACCATAGCAAGAGAGGGGGGCGTAGACGCCCCCCTCTTCTCATCCCTGGCTCTATTCCCGTTCCGCTGACGCGTCAGTGGGAGCGGACTATCTCCTTGATCTTCATCAGCCTGCTGAGCGTAGAGCGCTCCTGCTCGTCCAGCTTCATCGAAATATAGCGTATCGTCTCGACGAAGTCGGGGATAAGCACGTGCTCGAGGGCGTTGACACGCCTTCTCGTCTTCTCTATCTCGACGGCCATTAGGCGTATCGCCTTCTCCTTGGCCGCCAGCTCTATCAGCTTGGGGACCAGCCGGGCGAATCGCTCGAGCGCGAGGTCCAGGCTGGCCGAGGATGTCGCCAGTCCGTAGTTGTGCGGGGATCCGCGCTGCTCCACTTGGTATACGGGCACCAGCACGCTCATGACGTTCTGAAGGCTGACCGTCAGGTCGCACTTTGCACCAGAGATCATGAGCGCCTGTTCGAGCATCGCCGGGAGCGTCTGCGCGCGAGCCAGAAGGAAACTCTTGTAGCACGCCGCAAGCTCAGCCTCGAGCTCCTCGCGAAGGGCCTTGCCCTCTCTCGCCCTCTCCAGGAACGCCTTTATCAGGGCGTCCTGCTTGTCCTTCAGGAGCTTGTGACCTCTTTGGGCCACCACGAGGCGTTTCTTCAGCCTCGAAAGCTCCATCCTGTTGGGGTTGACATTCAAACGGGCCACGACGACCCCCCCTTACGCCTTCACTGATACGGCATCGGCCTTTTCTTTGCTTTTCAGCCTCGGCTCCAGGTACTTCGTGATATAGGCATCCCGAATTCGCTTAAGCTCCCTGACCGGTATTACGGTCAGCAGATCCCAGCCCAGCTCGAGCGTCTCCTCGTAGGGCCTGTTCTGGTACTCGCCCTGGCGAACGTACTGGTCCTCGAACATGTCCGAGAACTTGGCGAACGCCTTGTCTTCCTCCGTCAGGGCACCCTCGCCGAGGATGACGGCAAGCTCCTTCGCTTCCTTTCCGCGGGCGTACGCGGCGAAGAGCTGGTTCATCAGGTCCGCGTGATCCTCGCGAGTCTTGCCCTCGCCGATTCCCTTGTCCTTTAGCCTGGAGAGTGAAGGCATGACGTCGACCGGCGGGTATATTCCCCTCCTGTGGAGGGTGCGGCTCAGGATGATCTGCCCCTCGGTGATATAGCCTGTCAGGTCCGGTATGGGGTGGGTCTTGTCGTCCTCCGGCATGGTGAGGATCGGGATCTGGGTGATCGAGCCCTTCTTTCCCTTGAGCCTTCCGGCACGCTCGTACATCGTTGCGAGGTCTGTGTAGAGATAACCGGGGTAGCCTCGGCGCCCGGGGACTTCCTTTCTCGCCGCCGAGATCTCGCGAAGGGCCTCGCAGTAGTTCGTGAGGTCCGTGAGTATGACGACGACGTGCATGTCCTGCTCGAACGCGAGGTACTCGGCCGCAGTCAGGGCGATTCTCGGGGTTGTGATACGCTCGATCGCCGGGTCGTCCGCAAGGTTCACGAACATGACGGTTCTCTGGATGGCGCCCGTCTTTCTGAAGTCCTCCATGAAGAAGGAGGCCTCCTCGAATGTGATGCCCATTGCGGCGAACACCACGGCGAAGTCCTCCTGGCCGCTGATGACCGTCGCCTGGCGGGCGATCTGCGCAGCCATCCTGTTGTGCGGCAGTCCGCTGCCGGAGAAAATCGGGAGCTTCTGCCCTCTTACCATCGGGTTCATCCCGTCGATGGTCGATATTCCGGTCTGGATGAACTCAGACGGGTAGTCCCTTGAGAAGGGGTTCATCGGCATGCCGTTTATGTCCAGCTTCTTCTCCGGAAGTATCGGGGCGCCGTCGTCTATCGGCTCTCCCCTGCCGTTGAAGATGCGTCCCAAAAGGTCCCTGCTTACCGGGAACTCGAGGACTTTTCCGAGGAACAGCGCCTTCGTCGACTTTATGTCGATCCCGTCCGTTCCCTCGAACACCTGGACCAGGGCATGGTCCGAAGTTATCTCCAAAACCCTGCCCCTTCTCCTCTCGCCGCTGCCGAGCTCTATCTCGACGAGCTCGTCATAGCGTACGTTTTCCGTCTTGTTCACGAGGAGAAGCGGCCCGGAGAGCTCGCCTATGGTCTTATACTCCTTAGGCAGCATCGTTTTCACCTCCAACGGGAGTGATCCCGGCTACTTCAGTCTTAATCTGATTCTCGATCTCATCGATCCTGCCGATGTCCTTCTCCTCGAGATACCTCATCCTTGCTATCGCCTCTCTGACCGGAAGGTTGAACACATCGTTCATCGTTGCGCCCTTCCGCAAGGCGTCCATGGCTATGCTGTGGAAGAGCAGGATCGTCCTTAGCATCTTGTACTGCTTCTCCATGGAGGCGTATGTGTCGATCTCGTGGAATGCGTTCTGGTGGAGGAAGTCCTCGCGAAGGGACTTCGCTGTCTCAAGGACCAGCCTCTCCTCCTTGGAGAGGGCGTCGACTCCGACCAGGCGGACTATCTCTCGGAGGTTGTCCTCCTCCTCGAGCAGGGTCATCGCCTCGATCCGCAACGGGCTCCATTCGTCGTCGAACTTCATATCCCAGAACTCGTCCAGCTTCTCCGTGTACAGCGAGTAGCTCATAAGCCAGTCGATCGCGGGGAAGTGGCGCTGGTACGCCAGGGTCGCGTCAAGCCCCCAGAAGACCTTGGCGACCCGGAGAGTGTTCTGACTCACCGGCTCGGACAGGTCTCCGCCCGGAGGCGACACGGCACCTATGGCTGTAACGGACGCCTCCCTGCCGTCCTTGCCGAGCACGACCGCCCGGCCTGCCCTCTCGTAGAAGGAGGCCATGCGGGTTCCCAGGTAAGCGGGGTAGCCCTCCTCGCCGGGCATCTCCTCAAGTCGGCCCGACATCTCCCTCAGAGCCTCCGCCCAGCGGCTTGTGGAGTCGGCCATCAGGGCGACGGAATAACCCATGTCTCGGTAGTACTCCGCCATCGTGATACCGGTGTAGATGCTCGCTTCCCGGGCCGCCACCGGCATGTTGGACGTATTTGCTATCAGCACCGTGCGTTTCATAAGCGGATGCCCCGAGCGCGGGTCCTCAAGCTCCGGGAACTCCAGGAGGACGTCCGTCATCTCGTTGCCTCGCTCGCCGCAGCCGACATAGACGACTATCTCCGCCTCGGCCCACTTGGCGAGCTGGTGCTGCACCACTGTCTTGCCGGAGCCGAAAGGTCCGGGTACACAGGCGGTTCCGCCCATCGCTATCGGGAAGAAGGTGTCTATGACCCTCTGGCCCGTGGTCATCGGAGTTACGGGGGGAAGACGCCTGGCAACGGGGCGAGCCTTGCGGACCGGCCAGCGCTGAAGCATGGTCACGTTTTGCTTCTTCCCGTCGTTCTCCAGCACCGCTATGACATCCTCGACCTTGAACGACCCCTTCTCGATCTTGGCGACTTTTCCGCTCATTCCGATCGGGACCATCACCCTGTGCTCGACCAGGATGGACTCCTGCACTACTCCCAGTATGTCGCCCTGCCCCACATGGTCTCCAGCCTTGACCTTGGGGACGAAGTCCCATTTTTTCTCCCTGTCAATGGCCGGGACGTCGATTCCCCTCGAAATATAGTGGCTCTTCGCCACGTCCTCTATGAGGTTCAGCGGCCTCTGCACTCCGTCATAGAACTGCTCGATGAGCCCCGGACCGAGCTCCACGCTGAGCGGCTCTCCGGTGCTGACTACCACCTCGCCCGGCATCAATCCAGACGTCTCCTCGTAGGCCTGGATCGAGGCCGTGTCCCCTCTGAGCTCGATTATCTCGCCTACGAGGCCGAGGTCCCCTATCCTGACCACGTCGTACATTCCGGCGCCTAACATTCCTTTTGCCACAACCAGGGGGCCGGAGATCTTCTCAATAGTGCCCTTAATTATCTTTTCAGCGGCCACAATCTATCGCCTCCATACTTCTATTCATTACTTCACCGCGAAAATGTCCATTCCGACCGCACGCTCGACGCCCTTGCGGATCGATTCAATACCGACTCCCATGCTCCCCTTTAGACCGGGGATCGGGATGAAGCTGGTATCGTACTCGTCGTTCAGTTCATCGATTCGGCTTGAATGAGATACAAAAAAGGCCTCCTGGACGAAGACGACGGCATAACCCGACCTCGCAAGATCGAGAAGGACCGCGTCGACCCTGGAAGCGTCTTCCTGTTTTACAATGCAAGGCTTCACTCCGACGGCCTGGAAAGGAAGGACTGTCTCGTACTCGCCGACAGCGGCCATGGGAGCTCCTGATATTTTAGCGGCCATGACGAAGCAACCTCCTCGCTACGCTCCTGTCCGTGTCGTTCGCCACGGAGACCAGGGCGATCCGCAGATTCTTTGCCTCGAGCTCCTTCTGCCACAGGAAGGAAATCACATTCTCAGGCGCGAAGGCCTCGTACTTGGCTCTGCCCAATACGGCGCTCACGTACTCGTCCAGCACTTTTTCCATATCTACCAGCATGGCGCCGATATCGGACATATCCTGGACGTTCGCAAAGACACCGGACACATCGGAGTAAGAGAGGATACGGGGCCAGCTCTCGACCGGCTCGTTCAGTATAGGCAACAGCTTATCCGTCGACAGCCAGCCTCCCTCGTGCATGAAGGAAGCGACATATCCGGCCTCCGCGTCCATCCGCTTCAGACGCAGGAGGTTCCGTATGTTCTCCGCGTCGATCCTGCCCTTCACCCAGCGGACGGAGGACTCGAATCCCGTCTCCGCCGCCAGCTCCGCTAGAACGGAGAACAGCCCCGCATCGAGTATGTTCTCCACCTGCAGTATATCTTTGGTCTGTTCCCACTGGGTCAGACACTGGGGCACAAGTCGATGCAGCCCGAACGGCAGAAGCCTGTAGTCCTCGCTTTCGATGGCCATGATCAGGCTGTCCGTCGGGACGACTCCCAGAGAAGTCAAGAGGTCAAAACGCCTCTCTCCGCCATCTCTGACCAGGATCGCGCTCTTGACGAGAACCTTTACATTGTGAAAGTCGTAGGGTAGGCGGCACAGGTGAACCAGGCGAACGTCGGGGACGAACTTCTGCACCTCCTCGTAGGTGTGCAGAAGCTCGGCTTCGATCACCCTGTCAAAGTCCGTTCCACCCTTGAGCTCTGCGAGCCAAGATGAATATGTAGTCTCGGCAAGGACTTTAAGGGCCGAATCCAGATCCTCGCAGTCCAGCATTCGCTGGATCAGCCCATCCTCGAGAAGACGTCCGGACATCGCCCGGAGTCGCGCAACCGTATAGGCGAAACGCTCAGCCGGAGCCATGGAGCGTCACCTCCGATCACGCCGAAAACAGCCGCTTGACAACGTCTGCCTCGATCTCGTCTCTAACCCAACGGACAAGCATTTCAAAGGAGCAATCCGTCTCGATGTCATCCTGTTCGAGATAAAAACCGCCTGAAATATCCCGCTTCTCATCGCCGAGCTTCAACGACCAGCCATTGGCCTCATTGAGCTTCGCAAGCCAATCGGCCGTTATCCTCTTCTCGGACTTTGACACCAAGACCTGCTCAGTGCCGGACTGAACGGCCTTTTTCATCAGGTCGCCGATGAAGGCGAAATACTTGTCGTCGGGCAGGGTGGCAAGGATCTTCACCGCTCCCTCGAACGCATCTGTTATCGCCCTCTGCTTCACGCCGAGCTCCAGCTTTTTCACGTCAAGGGCGGCCACGATCTCCCTTCTTCGGAAGATCTCCGGCTGTTCACCCTTGAAGCGGGAGGCGTACCCGTCCTCCACGCTCTTTATCTCCAAGTCCGCGCTCTTCTTGATGGACTCGGCGTCCTCTCTTGCCTTAGCGAGGATCCTCTCGGCCTCTTCACGCGCATCGGATTCGATTTTTTTCTTTATATCTGCCAAGGACATCTTTGCATCCCCCCAGACGAACTACAGAGTAATTCCGTTGAGGAGGATTATGCTCATTAGAAGTGAAAGAACAGCGTAGGTCTCCACCATCGCGGGCAGAATGACTGCTTTTCCCGTCTCCTCCGGGCGTTTAGCTATCATCTGGATGCTGGCGGCCGAGGTCTTGCCCTGAGCTATTGCCGAGAAATATCCTCCAATGGCGATCGGAAGGCATGAGAAGAAGATACCCAGCCCCTGCCATACGTTGACTTCCACTGGCGAACCGCCGAGCAGTCCGACCTTGAGAATGGCGAAGAAGGCGATCAGAAGCCCGTAGATTCCCTGCGTGCCGGGAAGGGCCTGAAGCAGAAGGACGAGACCGAACTTGCCGGGATCCTCCGTCATGACGCCCGCGCCCGACTCGCCTGCAATTCCGACACCGATCGCCGAACCCGCTCCAGCCCAACCAGCGGCCATTGCCGCACCAAGGATTGCCAGCATTACACCAAGAAGTTCCATAATAAGAATTACACTCCTCTCGTTTTCAGGTAGCTCTGGAATAGTTTGATCTATATTCTAGCGAAGCCCCTAAGCCAGGGCTTGTATAACAAGTTCATCCCGCTTTTTCTCGCTTGCCGGGGAGAACAGCTCATTCCTCGGATTCGCTCTTTATCGACACGAAGGCGGTCTTGTAAGTCAGGGGCGAAAAGACCGTCCCTCCACCCGAGTAGAACTTGCTGAAGAACTCGACATATTGCAATCTGAGGGAGTGGACGAAGGCGCCGAGCAGATTGACCGCGAGGCTGAATATATGCCCGCCCACCACCAGCAGGATTGCTATGGCCCAGCCGATAAAGGGGATGTCCCCGGCCAGACCGGCCAGCATGTTTATTATTACCCCTACCGCGCCGGTTGCCAGCCCAAGAGCCAGAAGGCGACTGTAGCTTAGCACGTCTCCAAGGTACGAGGTAACGTCGTACAGGCTAAGCACTCCCGAGACGGCCTTTCCAAAAATGCCCTCCTTGGCCCTCCCCTGGGTTGCTACGAGAATCGCCGCTCCTATGAAGGAGACAATCTTCGCGACCAGACCCATCCCTTCGGACAGGAAGCCGCTGGCAACCCCACCCCACAGAAGCAGACCGACAAGCAGGACGATCCATCCTCCGACGTCAGCGAAGGCACCCATGTAGTCCTTCTTTCTCAGGGCGTCGTAAAACGCTATGAACAGACCGAAAAAGAGCTGGATCACTCCCAGCGCCAGTGATATGGCGAGGAAGCTCATCGGATTGTCCATCGGGTTGAGGATCAGGAAGAAGTCCTTCGCAGGGCGAAGGAACGACAGGAATGAGAATGCGTCCACCATATCGCCGAACCAGCTTCCCGTCAGAGCGCCTACGATGATCGTGGAGACCCCGGACAGTATGAACAGCTGGAAGAAGCCCTTGAAAGACACGGGCATGTCTTTGAACTTCTTGGTGAACCACATGAACAGACCGACCGTTATCACACCATACCCCGCATCCCCTAGGCACATTCCGAAGAAGATGAAGAAGAACGGGGCAAGAAGGGGTGTCGGATCTATCTCGCCGTACTTGGGCACTCCGTAGAGACGCGTGAGGTTCTCAAACGGCAACGACCAAGGGGCGTTCACCAGGAGTGAAGGAGGTGAGTCCTCCGGGGAGGGCTTGAACAGAAAGAGCTCCACCGAAGTTCCAAAAGGAGAGAGAGCCTTGGTAAGACGAGGGACCGCGGACTCCGGAACCCATCCGCGAAGCATTACCACCTGTTCGGTGGTGGCCCCCGATGAGAGAGCCTGGTACCTGTCTCGCGTGACCGTCCAATAGTCGCTCAGGGATCTGATATCCAGGACGTGCCCGGCTGCTATGTCGGCGATCTCTTTTAATATTTTCTCCTCCTCGGCCGTCAGAAACACCTTTCTCTCGGCCATGGCGGCACTCTCTTCTTCAACAGTTTTTTTCAAGGAAAGGGGAACTTCGACCCTGCTGAAGGAGTGCTTCGCAAGAGACTCCGCGACCTTCTCGGCGAGGGATTCTTCGTAGAAGACGGCCACCCAGCCCTCCTGCTCTTTTTCATCGGGGATGGAAGTGTACACCTCCCCCATCGAGGACAGTACGGCTTCAACCTCCGCCCTCCACGCCTCGATTTTGGACACGGGCATAGTGCCGAGAACTCCACGGACGCGTTCCGTCCCGTATGTCAATAATTCGAAGGGATAGGGGAAGTTCACGAGGGAGGACAGCAGAACCTCCGTCGAGCTGATCTGAGCCAACTCCGAGCGTATCTCTATAAGACGACGTTCAAGGGCTCTGACATCGCCGGAAAGGGACATCATGTCCGTCCGCTCCTCCAGCGCCTTGCCTTCTGTTAGGGAGAGAGCCTCCCTGTCTCCGAGGGCTCTTGCCATAGGGGATACTTCATCGTTGAAATGAGGTTCCAGAAAACGAAGAAGAAACCGGGCCTCTGCAAGCAGACTTTCTACTCGCTGCAGATCGGGATGGATGAGGGCGGTTCCTTCAGATGCAGAGTCGCTGTCAAAAGGGACAACTTCATACGACCCTGTCTTTTGAAGTGCGTTCAGCACGTTGTCCAGATCAGACTTGTGAACGAACAACTCGGCCTTTTTAATGCCCTCCACTGCCATATCGAGAAATCACCTCTTCTGAAATCCACTGGGCCGTGCCGTCCGTCTTTCGGCCGTACTGACCGGCAAGTTCTTCGGACTTCTTTCGACCGGCTTCAAGGGATGTTCTAGCTTTTTCCTCCGCTTCCTGCTCCGCCTTGGCCGTGTTTTCCTTGAATAGCCTGAAGGCCTTCTGCTTTGCTTCTTTAATCCTGAGTTCAGCTTGGTTACGGGCTTCAGTCACCATTCGAGCGGCTTCATTCCTTGCCTCTTTCACAATCTCCTTCGAACGGGCCTCAACCTCCTTGATCTCTTCAGCCAGATTAGCTGCCATGCGCTGCACCTCCTCTCGAGAGAAATAATCACTTTAACTACTATCAGGTTTAAGGACACCATAAATATCAACTATTTTATTACCAGTCGGAATTTGTGTCAAACGCAAAGACATGTCTAATGAATAACCATTAATTCACTCTCATTAATACTGAATTCTGAATGGGGACACAACGGAAAGCGAGGGGGAAAATGGAGCGGACAACGGGATTCGAACCCGCGACCCTTAGCTTGGGAAGCTAATGCTCTACCAACTGAGCTATGTCCGCGCCTCAATTTTTTCCGATGGTATTATATCCGCCGTTCCCCAAATATGCAAGGCTCGTTTTTCCGATTAGAAAGCCGGCTGATAGTCAAGCGCGTTTGAAACATGCCACCGTTTCGACATGGACTGTTTGAGGAAACATATCGAAACATGTCAGGTCCTCGATCAGAAATCCACCGTCGCAAAGCAGAGCCGCGTCACGGGCCAAAGTCGCGGGGTTGCAAGAGACGTACACGACCCTGTCGGGGCGTCGCTCGATTATCGCCCCGAGCACATCCGCATCACAGCCGGTCCGCGGAGGATCCAGCACCACCGAGTCAAAACCGCCGTCCAGGGAGGGAATGACGCATCCGACCTCGCCTTCTATCACCTCCACCCTGTCCGACAGGCCGTTCCTCTCCATGTTTTTCCTCATCATCTCCACGGCCGAAGGCCACTCCTCCACCGAGGTCACGCGAGCGCACCTCTCAGCGATAAAGGCAGTTAGCGCGCCGACGCCGCTGAACAGCTCCAGGACCTCCTCGCCCCCGCCAGTTGAACAGGTGTATGCCGCGTGTTCGAAGAGGGCCCTGGCCTGGTTCGTGTTCACCTGGAAAAAGGACGTGGAGTCGTAGTCGAACGCGAACGGGGGAAGCACCTCACGGAGGAGCCCGTCGCCGTGGAGGACGTACGTTTCGGGGCCAAGGATCACGTTTCCCGGCGCGGTGTTTATGTTCAACGTGAAGCTCCTCAGGGTGGGGACAGCCTCCATCAGGGAGGGCAGGAGAACTCTCCGAAGCACGTCCCTCTCCTCCTGCGTCGGATGCCTCGACAGAACGAGGGAGACCAGTGAATCCGGACTGTTGATGCCCTGGCGGAAGATCGCGTGGCGCAGGAGGCCCCTCTCGACGCGCTCGTCGTAGGGCTCGAGGCCGAGGGTAGGCAGGATCTTCGAGGCCCTGGCGAAGAGGTTATCTATGAGTGGCCCCGACACCGGGCATGAATCCATCGGCACGACATCGTGGCTCCCCCTGGCGTAGTAGCCCATTGTCGCGCGCCCGCGATACATCCGGATGGGCTGTGCGGTCTTGTTGCGATAACCCGTCCGGTCCGGACTAGGGACGCAAGGAGATATGGGGGGGAAGGGCCTTTTGCATATTCGACGAAAGGCGTCCTCTAGGATCGACCTCTTAAGCTTGAGCTGAAGAGGGTAGGAGGCATGCTGAAGCTGGCAGGCGCCGCAACGGTCGTAGACAGGGCAGAAGGGGGTTGTCCGCTCTTCGTGCGGCTCAAGCACGTCCACGCACGTCGCCGTGGAATAGCTCTTTTTTGTCGCTATGATCTTCGCTTTTACCGTCTCACGAGGCAGAGCCTTGCGAACAAAGACCACTCCACCGTCAGGCAGTCGGCCGATGGAACTCCCGTCGCTGCTGATCCTGTCGGTTCTTATGACCACGACATCCCCTCTTGCGGCCAAATCTACTCCTCCCTCTTTATCCCCCGTTATTCTACACGAGAATCCTCGGCCATGACAAGAAACCGCGCCCGCTCCCATTCGGGATACGGCCGCGGTTCAGAGGATATGCCAGTTATGAGCGATCTAAAGGTGGATGCTATTTTTGAAAATGGCGTACCCTTCGTCGAATGCCTGCGAGTTCATCTGCTTGGTCTTCTCGGGCACCTTCGCCAGGATTGCCTTCTTAACCGACTCCGGCCGCGCTATCTTCTCCAGTTCCAGAACCCTGGCGACCGCTCCAAGGGCGACCATATTAGTGGTTATCTCGTTTCCCACCTTCTCGCGGGCCGTGCGTACTATGGGCAGGTAGTAGATGTTCGCGTCGACGTGCGGAAGGCTCGTGACGAAGAAGTCGTCGTATATGATGCGCCCGCCGGGAAGAGTGTCCGGCGCGTACTCCTCTGCCGCCTGTTGGGTGAGTATCACCTGCAGGTTCGGCTTCATCGCCTTCGGATAGTCTATAGGCTCCGTGGCGATGATCACTTCCGCCTTGGACTTGCCGCCTCTCGCCTCCGGGCCGTAGGACTGGGTCTGTACCACGCTGAGCCCTTCCTCGAAGAGGGCGGCCGCCTCCCCGGCGACCACCGCTGCAAGAATTATGCCCTGCCCGCCGGAGCCGGCGAAGCGTATCTCATATCTACTTGCCATCTTTCAGTCCTCCCACCCTTTTGACCAATGCCTGGTACTGCTCAGTGTACTCGGGGATCTTTTTCTTGACGAACTCCCCGACAACGATTTTGCCGGCAAGCTCCTCGGGCGACATGTCCTTGGCCTTTACCATGGGAACCGAGTTCGCCTTGAAGAAGTTGACGTTGTCGATAGGCGTCCTGCGGTTGTTCTTCCGCCCGAACTGGGTGTGACAGTGAGTAAGAATCTCGACCACGGAGAAGCCCTTGTTTGTGATCGCAGCCTGTATGAACTGTTCCGCCTGCTTTGGGTTGGCGATGGTGGACCTTGCGACATAGGTCGCCCCGGCGCCCTCGGCCAGCCTGCAAATATCGAAGGCGGGGTCTATCGCACCATAGGGGCTGGTCGTAGCCCAGCACCCGGAGGGAGTCGTCGGCGAGATCTGCCCGCCCGTCATCCCGTAGATGTTGTTGTTCATCACGATCGCCGTGACGTCGATGTTCCTCCTGCAGGCGTGTATGAAGTGGTTTCCACCTATCGCCGCGCAGTCGCCGTCGCCCATTACATCTACCACGGTCAGCTCGGGATTGGCCAGCTTGATCCCAGTGGCGAAGGCCAGGGAGCGTCCGTGCGTGGTGTGAACCGTGCAGGCGTCGATATAGCCTGCCATCCTGCTTGAACAACCGATACCAGAAGCGATTACCGTCTGGGTCTTGTTCTTTCCAAGATTGACCAGGGCCCTCAGCAGGGAGTGCATAATAATTCCATGTCCGCAGCCGGGGCACCAAATATGGGGGAAAAACCTGGTTCTTAGCCAGTTGAAAACTTCAGGGGCGGGCATCTCTAGGCCACCTCCTCGATGAGGGTCAAAATTTCCTCGGGCTTGAACAGCTCGCCGTTCACGAGGTTTTGGGGCACTACCTTGGCCTTTCCTCGAACCGCCCGCTCCACCTCGAGCACCATCTGGCCGCAGTTAAGCTCGGGCACGATTATCGTCTTTGCCTTCCTGGCCAGTTTCTCCAGCTCCTTGTCCGGGAAGGGCCAAAGGGTCACAGGACGGAAAAATCCCGCCTTGATCCCCCTGACACGGGCCTCGTGAACTGCGCGCAGGCTGGTGCGGGCCACGCTTCCGTAGGCGAGGACGAGGATCTCCGCGTCATCTGTCATCACGGTCTCGTACTCGACTATATCGTCGCGGAAGCGATCTATCTTGCGCATCAGGCGCTTCATCATCTTCTCGATCTCTTCGGCGTTGTTCGTAGGGAAGCCCCACTCGTTATGCGTCAGCCCGGTGATGTGCCAGGTATACCCGTCTCCGAACGAGGCCATGCAGGGCAGATCGTCCTTGGGGTCCGGCTGATAGGGGATGAACTTCTCGGGGATATCCACTGGGCGCTTTCTCTCCGTCAGATCCTTCGGGGTTATCTTGGGAGGGACGACCTTCTCCCGCATGTGACCAATGATCTCGTCGCTCATTATGAGTACGGGCTGACGGTACCTCTCGGCCGCATTGAAGGCCTTGATCGCTATCTCGTAGCACTCCTGGACGGAAGAGGGGGCGTAGCAGATAACCCCGTGGTCGCCGTGAGTCCCCCAGCGGGCCTGCATGACATCCTGCTGGGCGGCTTTGGTGGGAAGCCCCGTTGAAGGTCCTCCTCTCATAACGTCGACGACGACTATGGGGATCTCTGCGATGTAAGCGAAGCCGAGGTTTTCCTGCTTGAGTGAAAATCCGGGTCCGGACGTGGCCGTAAGTGCTTTCTTGCCTGCTATCGAGCCGCCTATCGTGGCCGCGATTCCTGCGATCTCATCCTCCATCTGTATGAAGCACCCGTTGAGCTTTGGAAGCTCCTGGGCCATTATCTCGGCGATCTCGGTCGAAGGGGTGATCGGGTATCCCGCGAAAAACCTGCATCCGGCCGCCAAAGCCCCGTAGGCTAGCGCCTCGTTTCCCTGCCAAAAAGCCACATCAGGCATCCTTAACATCCTCCTTAACCGTAATCGCCAGATCCGGGCATATATTCTCGCACTGCCTGCATCCTATGCAGTCATCCTGCCTTGCAACGACGGCCTTCTGACGGATCTCGTCGAGTTCCAGCACCTTTTTCGGGCAGATGTGAATGCATAGAGAACAGCCCTTGCACCAAGAGTTATTGACCAAAACCTCGTGTTTCTTCGGCAAGAAAGTCACCTCCTACGTTATCTTAGAGACCACGACAAAAACAACGTTGAGCTAAAGAAAAGAATATCCCCTATCATCTGGACAAGCAAGCGCCTTCCAATATTTATCTTTTTTATCTAATAGGAATGAAATGGATAAATATGATAATAATTAGCGGGCTCGTCCAGTGTCCGGGTCACGATGGAAGGATGCCCTGATAAGAGAGGGAATTACTGCGGAGTCCTTTTTCCGCAAGGCCATTGCCACGGAGGTAGACCCCCTGGGGAGGACTTGTTCCATTCTTTCAACTGCTGGGAAAAGACGGGCCGTTTTTTCCGGCCTGTCGGTCATCCATGAGACGTCCTTGAAACCGTCCTTCATCACCGAGGAGACGGCCTCCAGAAACTCTTCCGGGATATAGGCGCGTTCCGGCAAAAGGCGCGTCAAAGTGCAATTGCCCCCCTCTGATTCATAAAGGGCGCCGTAAATCTTCCCACCGCCGCCCTGGAGCACTACAGCAGCCGTACCGCAGGCGAGCCCCAACCCCTCCGATGCTGTGCACTCGAGGGATGAAAGCGGTATCACCATTTGGCCTCCGGCCCAGGCTAAAAAGGTTACGAACGAGATGCCGACCTTTATTCCGGTGAAGGACCCCGGCCCGGTCACCACCGAGTACAGGGATACGGACTCCACTCTTACGGCCAGGGAGTCGAGCAGGCTTTGAAAAAGCCCCGGGAGCATCGACGCCTGCCTCATCCTCGCGTCGACGTTCACCTCACCGCGCACCATCCCGTCTATCGCCACCCCAAGCGTGGTCCACGCGGTGCAGCAGTCCACGGAGACAATAATCTCACTCATAAATATAATTCCCTCTTCATATCCAAAAATAGTTGCTCCAACGCCCGTTTCGCCATTTCCCCCTCGGCCGAGAAGGTCAACTCCCTCTCGTCGTCTTCACCGGTGAAGGCGAAGGATATTCTCCACAGCTGCGAGAAGTCCCAGGGCGTTCCCCTGTCGGCCCACTCTATGAAGATCACGTCGGCGACATCCATGTAGTGGTCCATATCCAGCTCCGACGGGTCTACGAAGGAGAGCCTGTACAGGTCTGAATGAACCACCGTCCTTCCGTCGCACTCATATACGTTCACCAGGGTGAAGGAAGGGCTTCGTATATTCGAGCATCCCAGAGCTAGACAACATCCGCGGACAAGGACTGTCTTCCCCGCTCCGAGATCTCCCTCAAGCAGGATGGCGAGGCCGGTGAAGGCGCGTCTTGCGATCATCTCCCCGACATGGGAGGTCAGTTCCTCAGACTCGGACCTGATGGTAAAGGGGAAACGCTCCACCTTCATCGACCCTCTATTTCCTCTTCCGTCTCAGGAGAAAAACAGCGAGCAGGGTTCCAGCACCCACGAAGTAGAGCAACAAGACCATCGGCGCAAGCGTGATCTCCTTTACGCCCATCCTGCCTACGCCGAATATCCAGAGCGCAGCCATCGCGAAACTCGCGAGGCTGATGCGGAAGCCCTTCCATCGGATTCGCTCCGTCTTGTTCTGCTCTTCATCCCAGTCTATGCGTTTTCTTTCCCTCATTGCCTCTCTTCCTCATACTTCCGATTACCTTCGGCATGGCATCCGCCACCTCCGACGCCAACGCCCCGTCTATTCCACTTTCGCAGGATATCATCCGTCCGGCCCTGCCGTGCACATAGGCTCCCAGGCGGGCGCTGTCGAACAGCGAGGCCCCCGAGGCCGCAAAGGCCGCTATCGCACCGGAGAGTACGTCACCCGATCCGGGTATCGCAAGAGTCTGGTCCCCCTCCTCCACGGTATCCGAGCTGATACCGTCGTGGATCAGAGTCCTCTTGCCCTTCAACAGGACAACACCGTAGCGAGATGCGATCGTCCGCGCCGCGGCCTCCCTGTCCTCGGAGACTATTTCGCGAGCGAGGCCGAGAAGATGTGCCGCCTCTCCCTCGTGCGGCGTGAGCAGGACCATGTCTCGGCTCGGACGTCGATCCCAGAAGAGCGGAAGCCAGAAAAGACCATCCCCGTCGACCACCAGGGGTTTTGTCCAGGTTTGCATCATTATCCGCACCACCTCCCCCGCCTCGACCGACCTTCCCAGGCCGGGGCCGAGGACCATGCAATCGACACGCGACTCCCAAGAGCTCAGCAACTCGAGGACGGAATCGACCGTACGTCCGAAAAGACCGGACAGAAACACTGCCTCCGGCAGCGAAGAGGCAGCGGCCGCGCAGATCGGCTCGTCGGAGAATATCACCGCGAGACCGCATCCCGCACGAAGAGCTCCCCGTGCGGCGAGAACCGGGGCACCCCTGTAGATGTCGCATCCACCGACGACGACCACCCCTCCCCGGACCCCCTTGTGCATCTCCTCCGGTCTCTCCGGCAGAAGGGCTTCGTAGACCGTCATTCGACCGCCTCGAGGACGACCATCGCGACGGCATAGTCGCCTTCGTGAGATATGGAGAGAAAAATCTTCTCAGATCCCCCTAACGGCATTTTATCCTTTATTGAATCAGCTACCCGGATCAACGGCGCGGCGTCCGTCCTCTCCAGCCGGATGCCTCCGCCGAACGCAAGTGCGTACATCGGAATCCCCGAGGCCTTGGCGAAGGCCTCCCTCGCGGCGAAACAGGCCGCGAAGTGCCTCGCCGGCCTGGCCTTGTCAAGAGCGTAGCTTATCTCGTCCGAACTGAAGACCCTCTGCACGAATCGATCCGATCGTATTGCCCTCTCCATCCGGGCGATACTACAAAGGTCGACTCCTATGCCGATAATCACGCAAACCCTCCCCGATGGGGGCGACGACCTTCCATAGGTTCAAGCAGGTCACTCGCCTCTTTTCATCTTGTCCGAAAGACGCTCCAGGGCCACATTCGCGAGCGCATGACCTCCGGCCGCCGCCCTGCCGTACCAGTCGGCCGCCCTATCGATGTCCTTCGGGACGCCCCTCCCGAACTCGTAGCAGAAGCCGAGTCCAAACTGGGCGGAGATTTCGCCCTGCTCGGCGGCCTTGCGGTACCAGGCCGCGCCCTTGGCATCGTCGCGCGAAACTCCCGTACCACCTGTGTATATTCGGCCTAGAGCGGTCTGCGCCTCCGGGTGCCCTTGGCCTGCGGCCTTTTTGTACCACTTTGCGGCCTGTACCGGGTCGGGGTCCACTCCCCTCCCCGTATCGTACATATCCCCGAGGACAAACTGGGCATGGGCCGACCCGGAGGCCGCAGCCCTGCCATACCAGAAGGCCGCGGCTCTTTCGCTTCTGCTCACGCCCTTCCCCTGTTCATACATCCGCGCCAGTATCAGCTGTGCCTCGGTATGCCCCTGCTCTCCGGCCCTTTGATACCAGTCCGCGGCCTGAGTCTCGCTCGGCTTGAACCCCAGTCCCTGTTCGTAGAGACTGCCCAAACTGAACTGGGCCCGCACGTCGCCCTGTTCTGCGGCGCGCCTGTACCACTTTGCAGCCTGAGCATAATCCTGCTTCCTCCCCCTGCCGCTCTCATAGGCCAGGGCCAACGAGTGCTGGGCATGCACATATCCCTCTTCGGCCGCCTTCTCGTACCAGTCGGCAGCCCTGGACGGATCGGGAGGCCCAAGGGTACCGGAGGAACTCATTCTGCCGAGAGCGTACTGGGCCGCCGCGTCTCCCTGCCTAGCAGCCTTCATGTACCATTCGGCAGCCTTCTCGCGGCTGCCGAACAGCCCTCCGAACTCGTAAAGCCTCCCCACGCTCCTCTGCGCCGAGGGGTCTCCTCCCTCGGCCCTCTCCATCAGGTCCCTCGCGGCAAAGAAGAGAAAACCTCCGCCCGCAAGCAGGGCCAAGGAGAGAAAGAAGAATAACCAAGTGACAAAGCGCCTGATCCTGCCCCTGGGCCTGGCGGGTTTCTTCTGTTTTCTTCGCGAGGCGGCATGAGCGTCGGCTCGCTCCGACTCGGGCCTTTCAGGGGCTCGCGGGGTCGCTTTCGCATCGTAACTTGAAAAACGAACATCCCCCAGCAGGCCCTCCTTCAGCTCCCTCATGCTCTGGGGGCGATCCTCCGAGGCTAGCGAGAGGGCGCGCATCAGCGCGGCCTCCGCATAGCCGGGAATAGATATCCCCATGCTTATCGGCGATGGGAGCACGTCTTCCTCCAGCCTGTCGAGGGCATCCGCCGGGACCATCCCCGCGATGCACCGGTAGAAAGTGGCCGCCATGCCGTAGACGTCGGACCATGGGCCGAGCCTCCTGCTGCCCCTGTACTGCTCCGGCGGGCTGTAGCCCTTTTTGAGGATCACCGAGTGGTGGCGCTGCTGTATCAGGGAGAGCACTGTCTTTGACGCGCCGAAGTCCAGCAGCTTGATCTGCCCGAAGCGGGTCAGGAAAATGTTGTCCGGGCTTATGTCCCTGTGGATCAGTCCGGAGGCGTGCACTTCGTCGAGAGCGTCCATCAGCGGGGAGAGAATGGCGAAGGCCTCCCCGAAGGAGAGACGTCCTCCCCTCTCCTTTATATGCGCCATGAGGGTCCGTCCCTCGAGCAGGGTCATCACCATGTAGGCGGAGCCGTTCTCCTCGAAGAAGTCCTTCACCGAGACGATGCACGGGTTCCCCTCGAAGCGCGCGAGCGTCCTCGCCTCCTCGATGAACTTCTCCATCCCCTTGACGAAGTCCTCCCTGATCTCCTCCGATGCGTGGGTGACGGATCTGTCCTCGGGGTTTCGTATCGCGAGCCCGGTCGGGAAATACTCCTTGATAGCGAGCTTGGTCTTCAAAAGCAGGTCCATCCCCAAGTACGTCATCCCGAACCCGCCCTGCCCGATCAGCCTCCCCACGACATAGCGACCGTGTACGATCGTGCCCGGCTTCAACCGGTTCCAGTCGCCGTCGGTCGACTTGGATTCGCTGTAGCCGCAGGCAGGGCAGACGTCCTCCCCCCGGCCGGGGGAGAAGCAGGCAATGCAGAGAGAGTTCAGATCGGCGGAAAGAGGCCCGGTGGAGGGGTTGAGATCCCGGTGCTCTTCGGTCAACGGGATCACCCCTCGCTCACGAGGGCCAGACAAAGGACCGTGACATTGTCCTGAAAGGGACGCTTCTCCTCAAGGACTCGCTCCACAAGCGCGCTGCTCCACTCCTGCGGATCACGCGAATAGAGGGCGAGGATGGCCTCCTCGTCAAGCGTCTTGTACAGGCCGTCCGAGCAGAGAAGCAGGGTGAAGCCGTTCGGGGGAAGCCCCTCTCCGGAGCTCAGGAGAGACCCCCTGCCGATCCTTGGTATCTCGATGTTGCCGACATAGCTGATCAAGGCCTCCCTTCTCGGGTAGCTCAGCGCCTTCTCCCAATCTATGCGCCCCCTTCTCGCCGCCCTGTCCAGGTCGTTGCCGCACGTGTGATCCTCGGTCAACGGGGTGAGGCTCTGTCCATCGGTCATGTAGAGCCGGCTGTCGCCCGCGTAGACCCAATAGACGCCTCCCTCGTGGATTACAGCGGCGACAAGGGTGGCGCCGCAGTCGCCGATGTGTCCGATTTCCGTCGAAAAGCTATAGACTGCCTCGTTCGCATCCAGAATGGCCCTCTTGAGGGCCTCCTCGATCGTCTCGTCGAGCCCTTTCCGAGAGTATGACTCTATGAACTCGGCGACGGCGATTTTGGCTGCCTCTCCTCCGTCCGCGTGCCCGCCCATGCCGTCGGCCAACACAGCCAAGGCCCCTCCGTGCGCTAAAAAAGAGGCGTTTGAGAGGTCGCTGAAGGCAAAGGCATCCTGCTGCTCGCTCCTAGCGCCTATGTGCTGATGGTTGCCCGGCATGATCTTCATCTATGTCTACTCTCCTCGATGGATCTCGAACTCGTTGTTTTCATCGCCAAGGCGAAAACGACCGCCGGGTGCCATGGACACTGGAGCTGTCATGCGCATCCACTCCGCCCCCCGCAATATGTATACACCGTTCGTGGAGTTCAGGTCCTCCAACACCACGCCGCCGCTCACGGACCCGACCAGCCGCGCATGCAACCTGGACACGGCGGGGGACTGAATCACCAGGTTGCACCGAGCTGGGTCCCTCCCGAAGACCAGTCCCTCCGGCGGTATCGGTATTACCTGTCCCATGAAATTCCCGGCGATCACGAGGACCGACGCCTTTCTTACGGGCCTCTTCTGCCGGTGCCGCACGATAAAGAGAGCCCCCCACCCCCAAACCAGGCCGCCTCCCACCAGGAGTGCGCCTACCGCCAACGCAACATAGTGCAAGGATCATCAACTCCTCACGAGACGCCGATTATTCGTATTCTCAGCTCCGTCTTACCAAGAGTGAGACGATCTCCGTCCTCGATCGGGTAACTCGTCTCGATTGGCACGCCGTTGACCATCGTTCCATTGGAGGAATCCAGATCGCGCACTAAGAGCTTCCCGTCGGTATACTGCAATTCGCAGTGCTTGGCCGAGATCGTGGCATCGCCGGGGACGACCAGGACGGAGGGGGCTACTCTCCGCCCGAGAACCAGCCTGTCCCTTATCTCGGCTTTCAGGGGCGGGCCCGTGTAATTGGCGTCGAACGGCGTAAGCTCCACCCTCGCCGCAGGAGCGCCCGAAAGCAGACGGGTCTGTGCCGTTTCGTTCAATGCAGCGGCCGATTTTCTATCGCCCGAGCCTCGCCGTTTTACGTATACGAAACCGGCTACGACCAGAAGGATCACCCCCACTGCAACAAAAACGCTGCCCCAAACAAACGAACCGGGCTCGTCGGTTTCCGGCACAACCGGCGTAGATGGCGCAGGGGCCAGGACAAGCCTGATGTCCACGCCGTCCATAAGGGTACGGTCGCCCTCGGAGCATGAGAGCTCAAGCCTCTTGACGGTCGATTCCGGCCCGGTCTCGCTAAGCTCGGTCACGAGGACAAGCGCTTGGTCCAGGGAGGATGCCACAGTGTCGAAAACCTGGTTGAAGTGGGAGGTCCCGGTCCGGTAAAGCTCCCCTCCCGATCGTCTTGAAAACTCTCCGATTACCGAGAGGGCAGAGTCCTTCTCGTTTTTGGCCATTGTCCTCAGGACTCCGATCAACTCGCTGGAGACTCGGCCGTCCCAGGCCACTCCCCTGCTCTGCTGAAAGACCCTGATGGCGGCCGTCGTGCGCGGTCCCAACTTTCCGTCGACCGGCCCAGCGTCGTAGCCGAGTTCGTTCAAGAGCTGCTGCGCCGCTATTTTCCTGTTCGCGCTCTCCCTCTCGGGCGAGTCAAACAGGACGGAGTAGATGGGGATCGGATCCACCGCCAGCGCGGAACGGACCTCCTCGGCCGTGGCGCTTCCGGTCGACACCCTGAAGCCGTCGCTGCACAGCACGATGATCCTCCGGCCAGGCAGTCCCGCGCTCCTGGTCCTCGCCAGCTCGAGGGCACGAAGAACCGCCAGGTTCAGATCGGCGCGTTCGTCCTCCGGGGAGAGGGACTGCACTGCATATAAAAGCGCGTTCTGCTCGGCGGTGAAGCCCTGCGCCAAGGAAACCCCCTCCCCGAAAGAGATGACAGAGGCGCGATCACGAGGACCCAGCCTGCGGATCCAATCCGAAACGGCCTGTTGAAGCTCGACGAACCGCTCGCCTCCGACCGATGCGGACGTGTCTATCGCAAACAGAATCAGCAAGCCGTCGTCCACGGCGGAGTATCGCCGAACCTGCGATAAGGCGAGCGGCACCCCGCCGAGGGAGGCGGAAAGGTCTTCCGTGTCTGAGAGATCGCGAGGGGCCCCTTCTCGGTCAAGCAGGTCCGCGTAGACGGTCAACGACGGGTAGTCCAGCCAGGCCTGCCTTATCCCCAGGGACGACGGAGAAGCGAACGCCTCTCTCCCCAGGAGCAGTACTATGATCAGGGCCGCGAGGCGGCTCAGGCCTCCTGCTCTTCTTCCCATTGGAACTCTTCCCCGCACAGGGGTATGAACAGAAACTCGCTTCGCCCCATCTCCAGCCGATCGTAGGCGTTCAGCTTCTCGGAGGCCGACACTTCCTCCCCGTTCAGGTAAATCAGCCCGCGACCACTGCCCGCCTGCACCCTGAACGACCTCTTCTTGGGGTCGTAGACCACGAACGCGTGATCCACCCTCGATATGGTATCGTCGCTCGATATGCATACGTCCATCGAGTCGGCCCTGCCGATGGAATTCTTCTCCGACCTTATCCTGTAGTCGCGACCCCTGTCCGGCCCCTTGATGCATACAAACCAGCCTACCACAGGGTCGATGCCTATCTTTCTTTTTACGACGGCCACGGTATGCCCCTCGTCGATCGCGCTTTTAGAGGGAGGCGCGTCCTTGCGGGACAGCTTTATCGTAGATTCCTCCGCTCCGGCCGGGCGATTCTTCCCAATGTCGACCATGCGCGTCCTCTCCACCTCGTCCGACGGTAGCGCGCACCAAGGACAGGAGCTGTTTACATCCGGATCGTAGAAGTGCCCGTTGGGGCATCGTTTAATTGCCATTCATCACCACTCTCTTTCCTAACTCTGCAACCGCCGCGCCGCTACTCCTTCTCGTACGGCAGACCATCCGCTGCGGGAGGAGTCGATTTGCCGACAAAGCCGATCAGCACTGCCAATGTAAGCAGGAAGGGTATCATCGCCAGCAGCTGTGAAGGTATCGGAAAGAGCCTCTGCATGTCGGCCCTTCCCATGAAGACGGTCAGCCCTTGGGCGGAGCTGAAAAGCAGGCAGGCCGACAGGGTTCCGCCCGGCCTCCACTTCCCGAAGATCATCGCCGCGAGCGCTATGAAACCCTGCCCGCTGACAAGTGTCGCGCTGAAGCGCGAGACTATCGCCACGCTGAGAGCCGCCCCTCCGAATCCCGCGAGAACCCCGGACACAACGACAGCCATGTACTTGATCCCGAACACGTCGATGCCAAGAGTGTCCGCCGCCTTGGGATGCTCGCCTACCGCGCGGATCCTCAGGCCGATGCGGGTCCTGTACAGGACGAACCAGACGAGCAGCACCATCAGCAGCGCTATGTAGACGGTGGCGTACTGATTGAAGACCATGTCGAAAAAACCGTTCTGCTCGAAGACCCCGTTGAAAGGACGGGGGATCTTCGCATCAAGCGAAAGCGAGAGAGTCTGGGTCGCGCCGTCGAAGAAGTAGCGTGACAGGAAGAGAGCCAGCCCGGGCCCGATGAAGTTCATCGCTATCCCGGAGACTATGTGATCGGCCATGAAAGTCACACAGGCCACCGCGTGGAAGAGCGCCAGAAAACCGCCTGACAGCCCGGCGGCCAGGAAGCCCACCCACGCGTCGTTGGCGAAGTAGCCGACCGCCGCTCCCACGAACGCGCCCAGCGTCATCATACCCTCGAGTCCTATGTTGACCACCCCGGCGTTCTCCGAGACCAGCCCCCCGAGGGCCGTGAAGATCAGCGGTGCGGAGTACATGAGGGTGGTGGCCAGTATGAATGCAATGCTTTCAATCAGCATGAGACTCGCCTCTTTCCAGCCTTCTTCTCTGCAGCCTGCGCGCCGCTATCTGGACCATCCGGGGCATGGCCACAAAGAATACGATCGACCCTATGACTATGTTCACCACTTCAATCGGCGCCCTGAGGGCGAATTGGAGCTTCGACCCACCGTACTTCAGAGCTCCGAACAGCAGCCCGGCGGGAACGCAGCCTATCGGCGAGGCGTTGCCTATCAGGGCGACGGCTATCCCGTCGAAGCCCAGCCCCTCCATCGCCGCCAGCTCCGCCGCCTGGCGCGTCCATCCCAGCACGTGAAGGGCGCCCGCTGCTCCTGCAAGCCCCCCCGCTATCGCCATCGAGCAGATCATGCGCCTCTTTATATCGATGCCGACGTGCTCCGCGCAGTCCACGTTGTGCCCCACCGCCCTCAGCTCGTAGCCCAGGGTCGTCCTGTTGAGCAGCCACCAGCACAGAAACGCCAGGAGCAGGGCCACCAGGATGCCCGCGTTGAACGGGGTACGCAGGATATCGCTCCAGACAGGGTGGGCCGCTCGCCACAGCTTCCCTGCCTCGCTGATCTTCCAGACCGGCAGGAAATCAATTCGAGCCGAATCCAGGACGAAGGCGGTCGCCGTAGCCGCGGGGCGCTTGATCCCGGGCAGGGTGACGATGAAGTTGTTGAGATAGAGCGCGATCCAGTTCAGCATGATCGTCGCGATAACCTCGTTCACCCCGAAACGAGCCTTCAGATAACCCGCCGCACCCCCCCAGATCGCCGCCGCCGCTATACCGGCGAAAGCAGCGACGAACGAATGGATCACGGGCGGGAGATCGATGAACGCCCCCGCCAGCGCCGCGCCTAGCGCACCTATGATGAACTGCCCCTCGGCCCCTATGTTGAACAGACCCGTCTTGAAGGCGAAAGCCACCGACAGCCCCGTCATTATCAAAGGCGTCGCGTAGATGACGGTGTAGGACATATAGCTGGGCTTTGAAAAAATGCCGTCGATTATCACACGGTACGCCTTCAAGGGACTATACCCGCTGACGAGAAGGACCAGAGCCCCGACCAGCAGCCCGGTGAAGATGGAGAAGAGAGTCCTCGCCAGGGGAGAGGCGAAAAAGCCTCCCTTTCGCTCCTTAGACATGAACCGCCTCACCTCCCGCCATCAAGAGTCCGAGCTTCTTCTCATCGGCATCTTCTCGGTCGAGCACAGCAACGATCCTGCCCTCGAAGATGACCGCTATCCGGTCCGCCAGGCCAAGGGTCTCGTCCAGATCGAGGGATACGAGCAGGACCCCCTTGCCCTCGTTGCGCACCTGCACCAGCCTCTTGTGGACGTACTCTATAGCCCCCACGTCCAACCCCCTGGTGGGCTGCGATGCGATAAGAAGCTCCGGGCTTCTCGTTATCTCCCTTGCTAGGATCACCTTCTGCTGATTGCCCCCTGAGAGGGAGGACGCGAGGTAGCCCTCGCGCGGCGGCCGTATGTCAAATCGCTCTATCAAATCTCTCGCGTGCTCGCTGATCACCTCGGCATTCAGTATTCCCCTGTCGGAGAAGGGACACTCGGTTCGCTCCTCGAGGATAAGATTCTCGGCGACCGTAAAGGCGCCCACCAGCCCGCGCTTCTGCCTGTCCTCCGGTATCGCGGCGAGACCCATGGCAATTCTCCGTCCCGGTGTGAAGCCCTCTATTTCCACCCCCAGCAGGGAGATAGAGCCCGATTCGACGCGCCTCAGCCCCGTCAGGACCTCGACGAGCTCGGTCTGACCGTTCCCGTCCACTCCCGCAATGGCGAGAATCTCTCCTCGCCTGACCTCGAAGGAGATGCCGTTCAGGGCCTTCAGGCCGCGACTATTAAGGGCGTGGACACCCTTGAGACTCAGCACTGAATCACCGGGCCTGGCCCTGCTTTTGTCCACGTCGAAAGATACGGAACGCCCCACCATCATCTCGGCCAGGTCGCTCTCCGAGTGCGAGGCCACGTCCACGGTCCCCACCTTGATGCCTCTCCTTATCACCGTGCACCTGTCCGCCATGCTCTTAATCTCGCGCAGCTTGTGAGTGATTATGATCACCGTTTTCCCCTCGGCGGTGAGGTTTCTAACTATCATCCCCAGAAACTCGATCTCCTGGGGCGTAAGGACTGCTGTCGGCTCATCCAGGATTATGATCTCCGCGCCCCTGTACAGGCACTTCAAAATCTCCACCCTCTGCTGCATGGCGACCGATATATCCTGAATGCGCGCATGAGGGTCGACGGAGAGGCCATATCTCTCGGAGAGGGCCTTGACCTCCTCCAAAGCGCGAGCCTCGTCCAAAATCCCGAAAGCCCTCGTCGACTCCTGCCCAAGCATGATATTCTCAGTCACCGTGAAGGGCTGCACCAACATGAAGTGCTGATGCACCATTCCCACGCCCCTGTCTATGGCGTTTTTCGGGCTGCCGAGATGCACTTGTTCTCCATTTATGAAAATTTCCCCCGATGTGGGGGGATAAAGACCATAGAGCTGGTTCATAAGCGTACTCTTGCCGGCGCCGTTCTCTCCGAGAAGCGCGTGTACCTCGCCGCGACGCACTTCAAAATCAATCCTGTCGTTCGCGGTGAAGTCTCCGAAGCGCTTGGTTATCCGCCTCATCTCCACGGCTGACTCGGCGGCGGAGTTCGTTGCCTGCCGCATGACGCCACCTCCTGTATCAGAGCGGTGAAGGGGGGCTCGAGAGACGAGCCCCCTTTGCGCGACTATTTAACCTCGACGGCGTTTTTGAACGTCTCCTCGCTGTAGGGGACTACGATCTCCCCGGCTATGATCTTCGCCTTGACCGCCTCGACCTCCTCAAGGAGATCCGCCGGGACGTGCTTGGACGACGTAGGTGCGATATCGACACCGCCCTCGGCCAGCCCGTAGGAGAGAGTCCGACCGCCGTTCCACACACCCTCGGTCAGCTCCTTGGCTACGTTGTACATTGCGTTGTCGACGCGCTTCATGGCGCTGGTCAGCACGTTGTCCGGGGCTAGGTAGTTCTGATCCCTGTCGACTCCGATGGCCCACTTGCCCTGCTCCTTGGCGGCCTCGATAAGCCCGTCGCCGACTCCGCCCGCCGCGTGGAAAACGATGTCCGCCCCCTGCTGGTACATACTGTTGGCTATGGACTTGCCCTTGGCCGCATCGGTGAACGACTCCGCATACTGGCTTAAGATCTCGACGTCCTTGTTCCCATATGCGACTCCGGCGCGGAACCCGTACTCAAACCCCCAGATGACCGGGAAGGACATCCCGCCCAAAAAGCCGACTTTTCCGGTCTGCGTCATCTTGGCCGCGATATAGCCGACTAGGAACGAGGCCTCCTCGGCCTTGAAAATGACGCCTATGAGGTTGTCCGGAGTCTCCTCCCACTCGAAGTCTATGACAGCGTACTTCTGATCCGTGTTGTTCGTGGCGGCCTCCAGCGCGGCGTCGGCCATCTTGAACCCTATACCCCAGATAAGATCCGTGCCCGCGTCGAGCATGGTCTCGAGGTTGGGGCCGTAATCCGCGTCCTGACGCGACTCGATGTAGGATACCTTTACTCCGAGCTCTTTTTCAGCCCTCTGAAGCCCCTCCCAGGCGGATTGGTTGAAGGACTGGTCGTTGACTCCACCTACATCCGTTATCATGCCGACCGAGATCTCGGCCGCCCCGGCCGAAAAGGCGAGAGCGAAAACCAGCAGCAGGGAGAATACCACACCGTATTTCTTCATAACACCCACTCCTCTCGAATTGATGGCCGGCCGCACACTACCGCCGCCAACCTCTTGATATGATCTCATTATCCCATATTCCAAATGGAAAAACAGCCTGGGCGGTTGCATAATCCGGGAAACGGCACCGGAGTGATAGTGGACGGACTCCGCGAGAAGCCTCGTCCACAGGACAGAGCGAGTCGCCTCAATATAACCATCACCGCCGTTTATTCCTCCAAAGGGGCGGGGAAAAGGTCATCCCCGAGGGAGACATGCAGGGGCAGATGGGCCTCGTGCAGTCGGACGACCTTAAGGCCATGCTCTGCAACGGGTGGCTTATAGTGGTCTTCACCATCCTCTACGTGATGGTCCGGGCCATTCTGCTGTGACGATAGAAATAGCTTGGATCGAGATTATCAAAAAACACGCGGAAGAATTCTCCGGGACCGCCGGGCTGGTTGTTCACAGCCTGGCGGACGGGGAAAAACTTGTCCATAACGGCGATAGGGTCTTCTCCTCGGCGAGCCTGATCAAGCTGGGCATTCTCAACACCCTCTTCCTGAAGGCAGCAAGAGGGGAACTGAGCCTGGACGAAAAAATCAAGCTCGGGGAGGGGATGGCCGTCGACGGCGGCCTCCTTCACAAGGTGAGGCCCGGGACCCCTTGGCGGCTCGACGACCTTGCGCTGCTCATGATAGTCCTGAGCGACAACACTGCGACCAACATGCTCATCGACAGGCTGGGAATCGAAGAGATCAACCGCGATTTCAAAAGACTGGGCCTGGAGAATACCGTATTGGGGAGGAAAATGCTGGATTTCGAGGCCAAGAAGGCGGGCAGGGACAACTTTACTACCGCTGCCGACACGGCCCGCATTCTCGAGGTGCTCCATTCCGGCGAGGAACTCCCCCCCGGGTACAGGGCCAGGGCCATGGACATCCTGTCGGCCCAGAAGCTGAACAACAAGCTGCCGGGGCTGATCCCCGTGGACGACCCCGACGACCTGGAGCAGTTCCTGGCCCATAAGACCGGGGAGTTGCCCGGGATCGAGCACGATGCCGGTATCTTTTTCTTCAAGTCGAAGACTCCGGTAGTTGCAGTAGTGCTCACCGAGGGGCATGACAGGCAGGAGGCAGTTCAACTCTGTGCCTGGGCGGGCAAGACGATTTACGAGGCCTTCAGGGAGGTCGAAAGATGAAGATAAAAGCGCTTAGTCTCGGCCACCTGTCCGTGCCCCTGAAAAAACCCTTCAGAACGGCCCTCCGCACGGCCCTTGAAGTCACCACCAACGTGGTGATAGTGGAGACGGATGGGGGATTGAAGGGCTACGGCGAAGCGCCTCCCACCGCCGTGATAACAGGGGATACAAGCGGTGCCATCAGGGGTGCGGTGAAGGAGCGCCTAGAACCGCTCCTGGTGGGCAGGGAAGCAGACGACCTGAACGGCCTGCTCGACACGGTGGACTCCGCCCTCGTGGGCAACAGCTCCGCAAAGGCCGCCGTGGACATCGCCCTGCACGACCTCTGGGGAAAGATGATGAACAGGCCCCTGTACTCCCTCCTCGGCGGGGCGGCAAAGACCATGGAGACGGACTACACCATCAGCGTCAACGCCCCTGATACCATGGTAAAGGACAGCCTTGAGGCGGTTGCGGAGGGCTACTCCGCCCTTAAGATCAAGGTGGGGACGAACTCGGACCTGGACATAATCCGCCTTCGGGAGATCCGTTCCGCCGTGGGAGCGGACGTGCTGCTGCGGGTGGACGCCAACCAAGGATGGACGGCCAAGGAGGCAGTGCGGACAATACGGTTCTACGAGGACGAGGGGCTTGATATAGAGCTCGTGGAGCAGCCTGTACCCGCATATGATTTCCAGGGACTTAAATTCGTCACCGACAGCGTGGACACTCTTATCCTCGCCGACGAATCGGTCTTCTCCCCTCGGGACGCCTTCAAGGTTCTCTCCATGGGGGCAGCGGACCTGGTAAACATCAAACTTATGAAGACCGGCGGGATAAAAAACGCCCTTGCCATCTGCGCCATGGCTCGAGCCTGCGGGGTGGAGTGCATGATGGGGGCCATGATGGAGACCAAGATCAGCGTCACCGCTGCGGCCCACCTGGCTTCGGCAGTGCCCGTAATTACGAGAGCGGATCTAGATCCGCCCATACTGTGTGTCTCCGACCCCGTGGAGGGAGGAGTGGTCTACTCCGGCCCCAAGATTACCCTTACCGAAGGGCCGGGACTCGGGATCAGCGGAATCCGGGGTCTGGTAATGGAGTAAGCACTCTCTTTAAGGACCGTCATAAAAGCGCGGGAAAACCCCCGCGCTTTTATGACTTTTGTCTTGGGTGTGCGGACGTTTTTTGGATTATTACACCGCCGAAAGCTATATGGAGTCCAGAGAAAAAAAGGGTTCCGGCCGAATGGCCGGAACCCTTGCTATCAGATGGTGGGTGGTATAGGACTCGAACCTATGACCTCTTCCGCGTCAAGGAAGCGTTCTTCCTCTGAACTAACCACCCGACAAGGAAGCATTCTACAGACCGTCATCGCCTTTGTCAAGGAGCTCCGCGGATTCTCTGTCCATAGGGATGGAAAGTTTTTCCATCCAAGGGGGAGCTTTCCACTTCTTCCTAACCGCGGCCCTGGACATGGCACCTGAGATCAGCGCTCCCCAGTATGCGTACGGGGACTTGGTCTTCAATCCCACGAAGAAGCACAGCAGGCACAGGAAACCGAATAAGTTCCTGTAGGTCAAGATGACTCCGCTCCGCTCCTCACCAAGGCGTCCCCAGAAGGTAGTGCGGGAGAAACAGGGCAAAGTGCGGGAAATAGCTCGTAACAAGCAGTGTAGGCACCCACGCCAGTAAGATTATCCATAAGGTAGGTGCCATCATCTCGTTTATCGGCGCCTTTCCCAATCGCCCTCCCAGGTACAAGACGGGCGCAGCCGGCGGCGTTATACACCCCAAGCCCGTGTTGACGCCGACTATTGCGGCGTAGTGTATCGGGTTGAATCCGAGCTCGATGATTATCGGGATCAGGATGGGCGTCGTGAGGGTGACGCTGCTGATGTCGTCCATGAGCATTCCCATGATGATGAGGAAGATGTTTATCATGAACAGTATCACCCATCTGTTGTCCGACACGGCCCTGAAAAGCCCGAGCATCTTCCCGGGCAGGTTTTCCATTATGTAGAGACGGCTGAGCATCATGACCGAGTAGAGCATTACCATGACGACTCCGGTTGTGACAGCCGATTCGACGAGAGAATCCCACAGGCCCCTGAGGGTAAGCCCCTTGTAGACGAACATGCCTGTGGGGATTGCATAGATAACCGCGACGGCTGCAGCCTCGGTGGGCGTCATAATTCCGCCGTAGATGCCGCCCAGCACTATGATGGGAAGCATGAGCGCGGGAAGAGCGACGAAGCCTCTCTGCTTTATCAGGGCAACCCGTTCCTTGCCCTTCGGCGGGTTGGAGACCTTGACGTTCGGATTGTCGCGCACAAGCCAGACATTTACGAGGCAGATCAGAACCGTCATCATGATGCCCGGGAGAACAGTCGACAGGAAGCAGGCTAGGATCGACTGCCCGCTGATCCAGGCGAAGATGATGAGCGTCGAGTTCGGCGGGATAAGCATTCCCAGCAGGGAGGCGTTCGACATGACCGCTGCCGCGATTCCGCGAGGATAGCCGGCTTCCTCTAGCCTGGGGAACATGATAGAACCTATGCAGGAGAGAGTCGCGCAGGCAGAGCCGGTTATCGACCCGAACACTGCACAGGAGATCGTACCGACCACCCCGAGGCCGCCCTTTATCCTGCCGACGAAGAGGTCAACGAGGTCAATCAGCTTCTCTCCTATTCGGCCTCTCTCCATTATTCCGCCCGCCATTATGAAGAGGGCGATGGATATGAGGGCGATGCTGTTCATGGAGCTGAAGCCGTAGGGCAGGACCAGCGACGAGGCGTATCCTGTCCCTGTCGGGCCTCCGAAGAAGAGGAGCCACGCTGTCGAGGCCATAAAGCTCATGGGCACTGGGACTCCGAGCATTAGGGTGACGAGAAGGATCAGCACTGCGATGTAGATCATGATACTCCTCCTTTAATGAGCAGTCGGAGATTCCTGAACAGCCTCAGAGCGTAGTAGTACGTCATGAAGATCAGGCCGAGGAATATGGCGAGATACGACGTCCAAAGCGGGATCTGCCAGATTGTGGTCTGTGGGATGGCGATTCCAGTTCCGAGCGGACCCATGAAGCCGAACATGAAGAAGTCGTATCCGTACCAGGTGAACAGCAGGCTTATGCCGACCGTAATAAGGTTGCGGATTACGACTATCAGGCGCTTGAAGGTACCCTCTTTCATGTAGGAGTCGATGACGTCGGCTGAAACGTGGGTGTCATTGTACGCGCCGTAAGAGCCGCCCATGAAATAAAGCCAGAAAGCCAGCAATTTTACCCACTCCTCGAACCCGTACAGGTCCCCGCCTATGACATAGCGCGTGAACGCCGCCGCCGAGATGACCAAGGCCAGAAGAAGGGAGCTCACGACGCAGACTGCCGAGAAGAAGAAGAGCAGAACCTGATCTGTCTTGCTTAATTTTTCAGGATGATTCTCCGGGAAGCATCCTGCGAACTCGTTGTCCGCCATAAATTTCTCCTTTCCGTACCAGGGAGCCGCGGGAGGGCGAACCTCCCGCGGTGTCCTCGGTTACTGTGAAAAGTCTATTTGGGTGCGTATTCGTTCTTGAACTCCTCTATCAGCTCGGGGGTGAACTTGTCCTTAAGCTGATCCCAGGTGCCGGAGACCTTGGTGAAGATCGGCAGCAGCTCATCGGCTGTGTAGGTGTGAACCTCGATGCCCTGCTGGCGCATCAGCTCGAGGTGCTTCTCCTGGTCGGCCTTCGCCAGCTCGATGCCGGACTCGGTGACCTTGTTGCAGGCCTCTGCGACGATGGCCTTGTCGGCGTCGGAGAGCTTCTCCCATGTCTTCATGCTGATCAGGTAGTTGAAGTTCTCAAGCGAGTAGTTGAGGTCGTACCAGTACTTCAGAACGTCCTTGAGCATGGTGTAGGCTGCGGTGGGGGTCATGCCGTCGACTCCGTCGGCCACGCCGGTCTGGAGGGCGGTGTAGACCTCGGCCCAGGGCACGGTCACGGTGCGGTAGCCCATTGCCTCGGCACCGAGCTTGTAGACGTCCATGTTGGGTATGCGGACAAGAAGGCCCTTCTCCACGTCGGGGTTCAGGGGCTCGTTGGCCGGCTTGGTGCTGCCGATGCCGATGAAGCCCTCGACCTGGAAGCCGAGCAGCTTGACGCCCAGGCGGGAGGTCAGCTCGTCCATCTTCTTGAAGAGCCAGCCGTCGGCCGCGAACACCCATTTCGCCTCGTCGAAGTTACGCACGAAGCAGTTGATGTATGTGACCTCAAGGCGAGGGTCGAATTGGCTGGGGACGGAGATGGCCGCCATGTCTATCGTGCCGCGGATCAGCTCCTCGAAGACGAGCGTGTAGTCGCCGAGCTGGTTGGCCGGGTAGACCTCGATCTTGATGCGTCCGTCGGTCTTCTCAAAGACCTCGTCGGAGATCTGCTGCATCAGCTTGGTGGCCGTGTGCTCGACGGGAACCTGGCCCGCAAAGCGCATTATCAACTCGGGCTCGCCGAAGGCCGAGTTCGGAACGATGAGGAACAAAACAAGGGTGGAGAGGATAACCGCTGTAACAAATCTCTTTGTCTTCTGCATTATGCTAGCACTCCTTTCGTTTTTGCGGTACTCATCGGTGATGCTATAGTCTCTGCGCAAATCCACCGCTGTTATGGCCGGGTGATGATCCCCTCCCTTCTTGAGGATGCCGCGCAGGAGTCGGCAGGGTTAAAATGTCTCCTGCGCTGTTCTGGCGATTATCTCCTCCTGGTGGTACTCGTCCAGGTCCACGAAATAATCGCTGTAACCCGCAACTCGGACGAGAAGACTGCGGTACTCGTCCGGGTTTTTCTGCGCCTTGCGAAGTGTCTCCGTGTCGACGACGTTGAACTGGATATGATGGCCGCCAAGCTTGAAGTAGGTCCGGATTAGCTGGCCCATCTTCTCAAGCCCCGTGTCCCCTTCGAGCACGGACGGCAGGAAACGCTGGTTCAGCAGCGTACCGCCCGATTTCACCTGGTCCATCTTGCTCAGCGATTTCACCACGGCCGTCGGCCCGTTTCTGTCGGCCCCGTGCGACGGGGAGGTGCCGTCCGACTCGGGTGCATGCGCGAAGCGACCGTTCGGCGTGGCCCCGAGCATCTTGCCGAAGTAGATGTGGCAAGTAGTCGACAGCATGTTGACGTGGTAGGTCGGCCCCTTGGGGGAGTGTTTCCCGTCTATCGCGTCGAGCAGGGAGGCGTACACCCTCTGCATTACGGAGTCTGCCTCGTCGTCGTCGTTGCCGAAGAAGGGGGTCCTGTTCCAGACGAACTGGCGCATCTCCTCCCATCCCTCCCAGTTGTCCTTAAGGGCGCGGAGGAGGTCGCCGAGGTCAAGGGTCTTGTCCTGGTAGACGTGCTTCTTTAGGACGGAGAGGCTGTCGGTTACGGTGCCTATGCCGCAGCACTGGATGTAGTCCGTGTTGTATCGCGGGCCGCCGTCGTAGTAGTCCCTGCCGTTCTCGATACAGTCGTGTATCAGAACAGAGAGATAGGGAGCGGGGGCGTAGCGAGCGAACATACTCTGGATGTAGTTGTCCGTGCGGATCTTCGTGTCCACGACGTATCTAAGCTGCTTTTCGAACGCGGCGTAAAAGTCGTCGAACGACGCGAAGGAGACCGGGTCTCCCGTCTTTATCGAGATCTGCTTGCCCGTCAGCGGATCGACCCCGTTGTTCAGCGCGAGCTCCATTATCTTCGGCACGTTTAGATAGCCGTGGAGTATGTATGCCTCCTTGCCGAACGAGCCTGTCTCGATGCAGCCGCTGGTGCCGCCGGCCCTTGCGTCCTCGACTGTCTTGCCCATGCCGATCTGCTCCATTATCACCTCGTCCGTGTTGAAGGCCGAGGGGTAGCCGGAGCCTCTGCGCATCACCTTGCAGGCGTACCGCAGGAAGCGGTTCGGGGTCTTGGACGATATGTGCACGCTCACCTGCGGCTGCAGCAGCTGAAGCTCGTCCAGAACGTCGAGGATCATGAAGGAGATGTCGTTGACCCCGTCGCTCCCGTCCTCGTTCAGCCCACCTAGGTTGATCTGGGTGAAGTCGTTGTACGTGCCGCTCTCGGCCGCGGTCACTCCGACCTTCGGAGGCGCGGGGGTGTTGTTCACCTTTATCCAGAAGCAGGAGAGAAGCTCCTTCGCCCTCTCCTTGTCGAGAGTGCCGTCGGCGACGCCCTTCTCGTAGAAGGGGCGCAGGTGTATGTCGAAGTGGCCGGGGGACATGGCGTCCCAACCATTCAGCTCCGTGATTGTCCCGAGGTGCGAGAACCAGTAGGTCTGTATGGCCTCGTGGAAGTCGCGAGGAGCGTTGGCGGGCACGTGGCGGCAGACGTCGGCTATCTTCAGCAGTTCCGCCTTCCTGCGCTCGTCCTTCTCCTCGACCGCCATCTGCTCTGCGAGATCCGCGTGCCTGTTCGCGAAGATGATGGTCGCGTCGCAGGCTATGTCCATTGCCTGCAGTTCCTCGGCCTTCTCAGTTGCATGAGGGTCGTTTAGCCAGTCCAGCCTCGCCCTTGCGGATGCGATTTTATTCTTCATGTCCAGAAGGCCGGTCGTATAGATCGTGCCGTCCAGGGCCGTGTGTCCCGGCGCCCTCTGCTCCATGAACTCTGTGAAGCATCCGGCCTCGTAGAGGTCGAGCCACTCCTTCGGCAGGTTAGAGAAGACCCGGTCGCGGATGGTTCGCCCCTGCCAGTAGGGGACTACCTTCTTCGTGTATTCGCGAATGTCGTCCTTCGCCACCCGGTAGCTGGTCATCGGCCTTGTGTCCAGTATCTCCAGGTCGCGCTCCGTGTGACAGTTCAGCTCCGGGAAGGTGGAGACCGCCTTCGGCGCCGGGCCCCGCTCGCCTACGATAAGCTCGTCCGTGCCTATGTAGATGGTCTTCTTCTCGCACAGGTTCTTGAAGTTGAGCGCCCTCATCACGGGGGTCGGATACTTGCCTTCGTTCTCCCTGTAGAACTCGGTCGTCAGAAGAGCCCGTTCAATGGAGATGCTAGGCGATGTCTCGAAGCTCTCCTTCCTCAACCGTGCCACTCTATCGTTCATCTCTCTCATCCTCCCTTCGTCGCGTCGATTCCACGCTGCCTAAACATGGACAGGACCCTGTGGACCGATTCGTCGGACGGCGGCTTCACGTCGCCCATCCTGTACTCCATTCTCAAGTTCTTGTACTTGCCCGAAGCTATCGAGTGATACGGGAGGATGTTGACCCCCGAGAGGCTCTTCAGCTCGAGCACGCAGTCTATCATGGCCTCTATATCGCGATCCGAGTCGTTCACCCCTGGAACGAGTGGAATCCGGATGTTGATCTTCCCTCTTCCCCGGTCATTGAGTTTACCGTCGAGAAGCCGCAGATTCTCCAGTATCCTGTCGTTGTAGACGCCAGTATAGAGATTATGCCGCTCCCGGTCAATCATCTTCAGGTCGAAGAGGAAGATATCCGTCACCTCCGCGGCTGCCAGCAGGTCCTCCGACCGGCAGTGGCCGGAAGTGTCGACGGCCGTGTGAATCTCCTCCTCGTACAGCGCCTCCAGGCACCTGATCAGAAACTCCGCCTGCAAAAAGGGCTCCCCGCCCGAGAAGGTCACCCCGCCCCCCGACTCGTCATAGAAGGGGATGTCCCTCCTCGACATGAGCAGGATCTCTTCCACCGTCACCTCGGTCCCGACGAACTCGATCGCCTTAGTCGGACATACCTGCTCGCACCTTCTGCTGTCCACGCACTTCGTGGTGTCGAGGACTATGCCATCCGGCCCGAAGCTGCGGGCGCCCTGCTCGCACTCCCTGACGCACCTGCCGCATCCGATGCACCTGTTCGGGTGGTAGGAGGACGCGGGGAGCGGGGAGATACCCTCGGGGTTGTGACACCACCAGCAGGAGAGGGGACACCCCTTGAAGAAGAAGGTCGTCCTTATCCCCGGTCCATCGTGGATCGAGTAGCGCTTTACGTCGAATATGCACCCTGTCGGGTCGCCTCCAAAGTTCATCTGCCTCTATCCGCCGCTTATCATGTGCAACGCCTGTACCTCCGCGCCGTCGTGAACCGGGGCGACGGAGAACTGCTCCCTTCGGAACGGCACCCCGTCAACCCACACGGCTATCATGCGAAAGGAATATCCGCAGTCGTCCAGAACGTCCTGTATGGTCATGCCGCTGCGCCACTCCATCTCTCTGCCGTTGACCTTTATCATACTGATCTCTCGTTCGCGGCGACCTTTGCTCTACTGATAGGGACGCACCACTTCCAGCACCTCGGGGAAGTCCATTCCAAGGCGCTCCAATGTCTCCACGGTCGGCACCCCGTTGGAGTTCCAACCGCGGCGCTTGTAGACCGCGTCCACCAGCTTCTCCCACTCGCCCCTCCTGAACTCCAGGAGTTTCGAGATCTTCTCCTCCACCGGGAGCCCTTCCGGGGCGATTCCTGCCTCGCGCAGCCTCCCGTCGAAGTAGTCGGGCCTGGCGTTCCACTCGTCCTCGAAGACCGGCCCGAGGGCCCGGTCGGGTATGTTGTGGTTCGCCCTTGTTCCCTTGCCCATGCGCAGGTTGAAGACTCGCTCGTAGTTGTAGACCCTCTCCGACTGGAGGATCATCTCGTCCCTGGTCAGCGGCTTGCCGGTGACGGCGGTGTAGACATCAAGATAGTTCTGGACGTGCTCCGGCACCTTGGCCGCCTCTATGCCCTTGTAGCGGATCTTGTTGTCGGGCGGCTCGACGTCGTTCCACGGCAGCTTGCAGACACCGGTCAGGGAGAACCACAGACGGAAGTTCGGGAAGTAGAAAAGGGCCTCGGCCTTGTCCTCGAAGGTGGGCAGCTGATTGTTCACCATGTCCATGAATATGACCCAAGCCTCGTCGTGCTGCGGCCCCTTGAGGGTGAGGAAGTAGCCGCCCCACTGGGCGACCGACTCCTGGCACCTGTACTGCGAGACCTCCAGCCCCTGCCCCTCCATTCCGATCCTCTCCATGACCGCGCGGTCCGCGCCGTACCTATCGGAGAATATCTGCTTCATCTTCCTGATGCCCTTGCCTACCGCCGCGGCGAACTCGTCCTTTCCGTCCACCATTCGGTGGATGAGCTCCATCAGTTCCGCCTTGGCGCCGAAGTTCAGCTCGAGGCCGTTGGTGTGCTCCTTGTTTATCAGGCCGAGCTCGTAGCACTCGCAGACGAAGGCAAGCCCCGTCCCGAGCGATATAGTGTCAATTGCGTAGTGATCTGCGTAGTAGTTGGACTCTATCGTCCAGAACGGGTCGAAGATGCCGACATTGGCCCCCAGGCTGGCGGCAGTCTCGTACTCGGGCCCGTCCACTGTGACCTTCTTGCCCTTGTCCGGGCCGGTCGTGAGCTCGAAGCCGTCGACCGCCTTCGCGCAGGCCATGGAGCAACCGTACCAGCAGCCGTCCGCATAGCCCTGGGTGAAGAGCTTCATGTACGCGTCCGGGTCGATATTGTGGATGTCCTTGTTGCGGCCGAACTTGAAGTTGTTCACCGGCAGCAGGTCGTAATCATTCATGACCAGGTTCAGGTGGGCGGTGCCGACCTTCCTCATCAGGCACTGAACGTCGTCGTTCTGCCTGATCTCGCGGTGCAGCTTGACCCCGGTCCTCTGAAGCGTCGCCAGATCCGCCGGGTCGTTCTCCGTACCGGAGAAGCCGCGCTTTTTCACCACCAGGGCCAGGATCTTCTTGTCCCGCAGGACGGTGCCGCCGCCGCCGCGTCCCGCCTGTTTCAGGCGAGGCAGGGCCCTCCTGGGGTCGTAGAAACTGACGTTGAGGGCGCCCCAATAGCTGTGCTCGGCGGCCTCGCCGGCGGATACCACGGAGACGCTCCTCTTGTCGTCCTCGTCGTCGGCGAAGTAGTCGTGCAGGGCATCGGTCACGTAGTAGGAGTTGCGGTTCTCCGGCGACCATTCGTAGATCCGAGCTACTCCCTCATCGCCATCGATATAGATGACGACGTCCCGTTCGGCCTTTCCAGAGACGGAGATGGCGTCGAACCCTGACGCCTTGAGCAGGGGGCCGTAATAGCCTCCGGCGTTGCTGTTGTAGGTCTGATCCGTCAACGGCGACAGGAAGACCGCGTAGAACTTGCCCATGCCGGGATACTGGGTCGTGCCCGACAGGGGGCCGCCGGAGATTACTATCGCGTTCTCCGGGGCGTCCCACTTGCTATCCGGGGTCACCTTGTCCCACAGGAGGCGCAGGCCGAAGCCCCTTCCGCCTGTGAACTTCTCGACCATTTCCTCGGATATGGGGCCGGTCTCGAACGAGAACGAGCCGTCCTTCCTGCCGAGGTCGACCGAGACAAACCGACGGGTGTAACCTCTTTTTATCTTCTCAGGGGTGTACTTCCACTCTTTTAAAAGCTTCATCTGTTCCATTCTCTAGTCCTCCAGCTCGCAGATCGACAAGACGCCCTCCGGGCAGGCCTTGACGCAGACGCCGCACGCGACGCACTTGAAGGGAGACGGGATCTCCGCGTGGAAGAACATCGACGCATAAGGGCAGAATTCCACGCACATAAGGCACGAGGTGCACTTCTCCCTGTCTATCTGGACCACGCCGTTCTTATCCCTGTACAGCGCCATGGTGGGACAGACGGCGATGCACCCCCCGCACTGGTCGCAGACCCTGATATCAGGCAGCCCGGTGACGTTCTTCACCGATATTCGCGACATCTCCGGATTGTCCTGCTTCGCCCACAGCTTCGAGCACGCGGACATGCAGGCCCCGCACATCACGCATTTGTCAAGAGAGTACCTCAAAAACTTCATTGCCACGCTCCTTTTCTCAAAAACCTGCCCCCTGGCTATACGGCTATACTACGTTCGACTCCATTATATGCTCTCCTCTTGCGAAACGCCTATAGTCGAGCATGCTGAAGTCAATGTCGGGCTTCTGGCCTGCGATATGCTGGGCGAGTATCTTCCCTGCCACGGGCGCAAGCATAAAGCCGTGCCCTGAGTAGCCGGTCGAGTGGAAGAAGTTCTTTACGTCCGTCTCGCCTATGACCGGCTGAGCGTCCGGGGTCATATCGTACTGCCCCGACCACTGCCTGGCCACCCTTATGCCGCGCGTCCTGGGCAGAAGCTTGACGAGAATCCTCGCCATCTTCTCGGCGAACTGCCAGGTTGTGTTGTTCTCGTGATCCTCCGGTTTTCCGTCCGGGCTCATACCGCAGATTATCGATCCGTGCGGTCTCTGCTGGATGTAGTAGTTGCCGGAGAAGCTCATAAGCATGCAGGGGCAGACGCCGGGCGCAACAGGCTCCGTGATCAGTATCTCGTGGCGCTCGGCCCAGTTGGGAAGCTCTATTCCGGCCATGGCGGCGATATCCTGCGAGTAGGCGCCCGCGCAGTTGATGACGGTGGGGGCGCTTATAGGACCCCTGCTCGTCTCTATCCCGCGGACGACCCCGTCCTGCACCGTCACACCCGTGCACTCGGTGTTTCTGTGACAGACGACACCGAGGCGCTTTGCTGCTTCGAGGTAGGCGAAGGTGGTCAGAAACGGATCTGCGTGTCCATCCCTCCCGTGGAAGAAGAAGCCGACAGCATCTTCCGCGGCAAGCCCAGGGCAAATCTCGCGAGCCTCGGACAGGGAGATCTCCTTCGATTCTATCCCGAGCGAGTTTTGCAGAGTCATGCCGTTGTGAAGTGTCTTCTTCTCTTCATCAGTGTAGGCAACCAGCAGGTACCCTCCCTGATTCAGTCCGATTGACATCCCCAGCTCGTCGTCGAGCTGCTCGAAAATGTCCAAAGCGGCGACTCCGAGCCGGCAATTCATCTCGGTGCCCCACTGGGCCCTTATGCCCGCGCCGCACCTTCCGGTAGAGCCGCTGCAGATGGTCCCCTTCTCCACGACGACTACGTCCTTTACGCCGAGCTTGGCCAGGTTATAAGCCGTCGCTATTCCGATAATGCCACCGCCGACTATGGCGACATCGGCTCTCGACTTCCAGTCCATCACTTTTCACCTCCGTCGGCGAGGAGCCCTAGCTTCACTGGTTTCACAGGCGGGCGGACCCTGGCCGGCTCGACCTCGGTTATCGGCTTGCCCGTCTTTTTGGCTATCTCTCTCATTATGATATCCTGACAGCCGCGACCCTGGCACGGTCCCATCCCGACGCGGAGCACTCTTTTGAGCTCCTCCACCGTGTCGTAACCCCGGTCGATCCACTCGTGGATCTCGTCCATGGTTATCTCCTCGCACCGGCATACGTAGACCTTCTCGTTGTTCTCAGGCGAAGCGCTCATTATTCCACCACCCTTATCGAACGGAAAACGTTGACCAAAGTTTTTGGCGCGGAGACATGCACCACGTGAGTCCTGTCCTTCCTCGGCTGGGTCACGTTTTCTACCTCCCCCTCCGCGACGCACCTGCCCTCTCGGTCAAGGCAATGCACCTTCTGCCCCTTGACCGGAAGGGGGAGCATCTCGTAGGGGAGCTTGTAGAGGGCGTTCTCCTCCGAGAAAGTGAGGTCGATTACAAAACAGGCAAGGCCCGGGCATGCGGACACGCACAGGCTGCATCCGGTGCACTTCGTCCAGTCGACCTTCGGGGTGTCGTTTATGTCGGCGAAGGCCACTATGGCACCGGTGGGGCAGCTGGTGTGGCAAGGGTTGCACGGGATTCTCTGGGGGCACTCGACCACGACAAGCCCTCCCTTTTTACCCTCCCACAGCTCGCGCGGGGGCAGAATCGCCCCCTCCCTCTCGCCGGTGAGCACGCCGCTGTTGAAAAGCATATCCAAGTCCTTATCACTCATTTGCCGCACCCTCCCAACCTTGTACGAGAACACAGTCGATACCCTGGCAGATGCGAGCGCCGGCTTCGCCCTTGCGAAGCGAGAGGAGGCGTCCCCAGTACTCGTCAAGCTTTCCGTGTTCCGTGGGATATCCAAGGGCGGCCGCTGCCGACAGGCCGGCGATACGTCCTTCCACCATGGCCGCGCTCGCCTCCTCTATCCCGCCCGCGTCGCCCGCCGTGTAGAACTTCGGGTTGGAGGTCCTCATGCTTCGGTCCCTCTGAGCGACGTTTCCGCAGAGCTGGGGGACGTACATCATCTTGCACCCGGCCTGGGATAGCAGCTCGGTGGTGGGGCTGAGCCCGACCGCTATGCAGATCAGGTCGCACTCGACATCCTGTTCGGGTCCGACCGGTTCAAATCTCTCGTTTAGGCCTGTGATCACCGCGCCCGTGATGTATTCTTTCCCAAGAGCCCTTTTAATTGAGTGACGCAATAGAATGGGAACGCCCATTCTGCGTATCTTTGCCGCGTGCACCCAGTAGCCGCCCACTCGCGGCGCCGCTTCGACCACCGCCGCGACCTCCACTCCCGCCTGCATCAACTGATAACTGACTATAAGGCCGATATTGCCCGCTCCGACCATGAGCACGCGCTTGCCGGGCAGCACGCCGTAGACGTTCATGAGAGTCTGGACGGCGCCTGCGCCGTATACGCCGGGGATGTCGTTGTTGGGGAAGGGGATGAGGCGCTCCTGTGCGCCGGTGGCTACGATGGTCTTTTTGGCATCTATCTGGAAGTACTCCTCCTCGCCTCTCATGGCGGTGAAGACATCGTCTTCCATGTAGTAGCCACTTACGGTCGTATTTTGGAGGATTGAAACTCTGTCCTTGAAGGAGTCGATCTCGTCGAGCAGGATGTCTGCTATCTTGAATCCGCGAGTTCCGGCATACTCGTCCTTGCTGCCGAAAAATTTATGAGTCTGTTTGATAAGCTGCCCTCCCGGGCGCAGGTCGCTTTCTACGATGAGTACTTTCGCTCCCGCCGATGCCGCCTCGGCGGCTGCGCTGAGTCCTGCCGCTCCGCCTCCGACTACGAGTATCTCCGTGGAGAGTTTTTTCATGAGCGGCCGCTCCCTTCGTCGACATCGGGCACTACTCCGTTGCCACGCTGGGTCTCAACCACCATGCCTGCCGTCAGGGGAGTGATACAAGTCCTGACGTTCGGGACTCCGTTCACCACCATGAAGCAGCTGCTGCATTTTCCTATGGCGCAGAAAAAGCCTCTCGGCCTGTGCATGTCGGCGGTCGTCCTGTAAATCCTGACCCCGTTTGCGTGGAGGGCCGTGGAGATAGGCTCTCCCTCGAAACCCTCGAACTCGTCTCCGTCGAAGATGAAACGGACCTTCTTCCCGTGCTGGAAATCGAGAATCGGGTGCTCTTCGATCAGAGCAAGGCCCTTTTCTCTCCCTCCAGGGTTTACCTTCTCATCCAATACAACTTCCTCCTTTCGCGGATCGGTGACACAATAAGAGAGCGGATTCCGCTTCCACGTCAGACGAAAAACAATCCGCAGCATAGATAAGCCGACGCGAGGCGGTGTTAGAAGATGGAAAGAATATTTTTCATTTTTGTCGGGCCGATATCTCCTCCCGGAAAAGCGGGCTGCATTTTATAAGATCCAATTTTGCACTGCGAGAGCCTTTTTTGTCAAGAGAAATTTCGAAGGTTATTACTTTATACCTACTGGATCATTGCTGGAGAGAAAGAAAATCGAAATTTCACAAACACAAAAATCGATAGTAATGATAAAAATACCGCGCACTACAATACGGATATTTGACTCTATTTTATATTACGGGTAAAATTACCCGAGTATCGACTATGTCTTTCACATTTCTGAGGAGGGGATCTTGATATGTTCTTTATGAGCGAAGAGGATATGCTCGGCTCTTACAGCTATTCAGGCGTCATCGATTCGGTCGAGAGAGCGATGCTCGACATCGAAAGCGGCGATGTGGACTTGGTCGCTCCTCTCAGGGGATCAGCGGAACTAGGAGGCGAGACCCTCATGACTATGCCCTGCCTTACGAAGAGGGACTGGGGGCTGAAGGTCCTGACCATATTCCCCGACAACCCCGCCAGGAGAAAGCCTTTTATTAACGGCGTTTTTCTGCTGTTCGACGGCTCCGACGGAAGGCCGACGGCGCTGCTGGACGGACGAACCCTGACCGCCCTGAGGACCGGCGGCGTTGGAGGGCTCGCCGTCCGCACTCTCTCCGAGGAGGGGGTCAAAAGCCTTGGGATAGTGGGCGCGGGCGAGCAGGGTTTCTGGCAGGCCTGTTTCGCCTGCTCGGTCCGCTCTTTTGAAAGGGTATCGATCTTCGATGCCGATGAATCAAGGGCCGCGAGTTGCGCCGCCCGTCTTGAGGAGGCGCTGCCGGAGACGAAAATCGGCACCGAGAAGGATGCGTCCTCGCTGCTCAGGAGGTCCGATGTCGTCATAACCGCCACCACGACTCGGCAGCCCCTGTTCAAGAATACTCCCTCTCTTTTCAAGGGAAAGACGCTGGTAGGCATCGGCTCCTACCGCCCCGATATGAGGGAATACCCTGATGCGGTCTTCAAGTCCGTCGACGATGTTTTCATAGACACGGCTCATGCGCTCGACGAGACGGGCGACCTTATCGATCCCCTGTCCTCGGGCGCTCTCGCCAGGGAGAGGGTCAGGACACTGGGCTCTCTGCTGAAGTCTCCTGAGGGGGAGAAGCCCTCCGGCACTTTCTTCAAATCGGTCGGTTTTGCGGCTTTCGATCTGTACGTGGCCAGGCATATCTTTTTACGCGGCATGAAACAGGGCAGGGGCATGGAGCTGGGCGGCGTGAAGTCCGTCTTCTAGCCTTCTTGAAGCACCCTGTGGTCATCCGCCTCGGTGGGCCCAAGGCCTGATTGATCAGGCGAGTCGCATCACTCGTGCTCTCCCCATTTCCTGGCCCATTCGAACATGGCGACTCCGCAGGCTACGCCCGCGTTCAGGGAACCGGTGGCACCGTGCAGGGGTATCCTTACGACCTCGTCGCACGTCTCTTTGACTAGCCTCGACAGACCCTCGCCTTCGGAGCCCACGACCAGGACCGTCCTCTCGGGCATCGGCTCGGACCAGATGGACCGGCCTGAGTTGTTGTCGAGCCCTATCGTCCAGAAGCCGTTGCGCTGAAGCTCCAAGACCGTCCGGGACACATTGTTCACGACGACCATGGGCACGCGCAGCGCCGCCCCGGCGCTTACCTTGACCACGGTGGCGCCGGGAAGGGCCGCTCGTCTTTTGGGGAAGATCACAGCGGACGCCCCGCATCCCTCGGCGCTGCGAGCTATGGAGCCAAGGTTTTGAGGGTCCTGGATGTGGTCCAGCAGCACCAGCAAGACGGGCCCGGTCGCATCCGGCAGGCGCAGGAGCAAGTCGTCAAGCTCCATCATGGATATGCCGCTTCTGCACGCCACCCCCTGGTGCTCCGCTCCGCCGCACATCTCGGTCAGGGCCTCCGGGGCCACTCTCTGGACGACTATTCGCCCCTTCCCCGCCAGCTCGCCTATCTGCATCGAAAACCTGTCGCTGACGTTCTTGCCCAAGTAGACCTTCTGCACCCTGTCCGGAGATTCTTTGAGCAGCTTTACGACCATCTGCCTTCCCCAGTGAATGTCCTCGCTGATCTCGGCCTCGGGCCGGCCCTCTCTAGGACGAGCCGGTCCTTGGAAGCCCGGTCGCCCGCTCCTTCCTGCCCCCGCTCCTCTGCTGGATCCGCTTCTTTTTCTTTTCATTCTTCTCTCTCCCCTCTATCTCTTTGGCATACTTTTTGATGAACTCGGCGGTGTGTCCCTTCCGTCCCCTTATAAGATCCTCGGGCGTGCCCGCAGCCACCAGGCTTCCCCCCGAGTCCCCGCCCTCGGGTCCCAGGTCGACGATATAGTCGGACGAGAGAAGCACATCAAGGTTGTGCTCGATGAGCAAGACAGTATTTCCGTTGTCGACGATCTTGTCGATGATACCAAGCAGTTTCTCCACGTCGGTGTAAAAGAGTCCGGTCGTGGGCTCGTCCAGCAGGTAGAGGGTCGGCCCGCTGAAGCGCTTGCTCAGCTCCTTCGACAGCTTCACCCTCTGGGCCTCGCCCCCGCTCAGTGTGAGGGCTGATTGCCCCAGGCGAATATAGCCGAGCCCGGCCTCGGCGATCAGCGTCAGCTTGGAGGCAATCCTCGGGATATCGCGGAAGAAGGCGAGTGCTTCGTCCACCGTCATCTCCAGCACGTCGGCTATGGTTTTCCCCTTGAACTTCACAGAGAGGGTCTCCTGGTTGTACCTCTTTCCTCCGCAGACCTCGCACGGTACGTAGACGTCCGGAAGAAAGAGCATGGATACCCTGGTCACGCCGCCGCCTCGGCAGGCCTCGCAGCGGCCCCCCTTCACGTTGAAACTAAACCTTCCGGGCGCGAAACCGCGGATGCGGGACTCGGGAAGCTCGGAGAAGAGCTCTCTTATCAGGGTGAACAGCCCGGTGTAGGTGGCCGGGTTGGAGCGAGGAGTTCGCCCGATGGGGCTCTGGTCCACCAGCACAACGTTCCTGAAATGCTCCCACCCCTCTATGCCCGCGTGGTTCCCCGCCCTCTCTCGGAAGTCCCTGTCGAGGAGCCTTCTCAGTCCCTTGTAGAGCACGTCGTGCACAAGGCTGCTCTTCCCCGACCCGGAGACCCCCGTCACCGACAGGAACACCCCGGTCGGGAAGGATACATCGATGCCCTTCAGGTTGTTGTGCGACGCTCCTTTCACAGTCAGGAAGCCGGTCGGCTTTCGCCTCTTTCCGTATGAAACCGCGGTTCGCTCCCCCCTCAGGTATGGACCGGTGAGCCAGTTGGACTTAAGCGCCTCCTCGTAGCTTCCGGAGAAGACTATCTCCCCGCCGCCGTCTCCCGCGCCCGGCCCCATCTCTATGATCGAGTCCGCGGCCATTATCGTCTCCCTGTCGTGCTCGACGACTACCACGCTGTTGCCGAGATCCCTGATGGATTCGAGTGTGTGCACCAGCTTTTCCGTATCCCTTGAGTGGAGTCCGATCGTCGGCTCGTCGAGGACGTAGAGCACCCCGCTGAGCTTGGAGCCGATCTGGGTGGCCAGGCGAATCCTCTGGCTCTCGCCGCCGCTCAGGGTGTCCGCCCGGCGCAGCAGGGAGAGATATCCCACGCCGACGTCCGACAGGAAATCGAGCCTCTTCTTCACCTCTATTAGCACCTGGTGGACTACCTTTTCGTCGGACGAGGAGAAGGTCATCCCGCCCAGGGCCCCCCTGAGTGAGTCTATCGGCATGGAGACGAGCTCCCCGATTCCGCGACCGCCGACCTTTACATTAAGGGCCTCGGGGCGCAGCCGAAGCCCGTCGCACGCCTGGCAGAGGTCGTCCACCCGGTAGGACTCCAGCTCCTCGAGCACTCCTTCGGACTCCGTCTCCCTGTAGCGAGAATCCAGCCAAGGCAGCAGTCCCTCGTAGCGTCCCATGTAGGTCCTGTTCTGGTTCCCGTCCTTGAAGTTCAAAGGTATTCGCTCGTCGGCGCCGTGCAGGATAAAGTCGCGGACGTGATCCGGGAGTTTTTCAAAGGGAACGTCGAGGCCGTACCCCCTGTGAAGGGCGAACTTCTCCAGCTTCAAAAGCATGTAGTGCTTCTTCTTCCACGGCAGCAGCGCACCGTCCTCTATCGTCCTGGCCGGGTCGACCGCCAGCTCCTCGGAGAAGTACTGGTGGCTTCCCAACCCGGAGCAATCGGGGCAGGCGCCGTAAGGAGTGTTGAAAGAGAAGAGCCTCGGTTCTATCTCCGGCATGCTGACATCGCAGTCGGCACAGGCGAATTTCTCCGTGAGAACCCTCTCCCCTCCCTCCTCGTCCAGCAGGAGCACGTAGCCACCGCTGAGGGAGAACGCCGTCTCCACTGCCTCGGAGATCCTCGACCGTCTGTCCTCTAGTATTCGCAGGCGATCCACCACCACCTCGATTGAGTGCCTCTTGTTCTTGTCGAGCTGGATCTCCTCCTCGAGCCACAGCACCGCCCCGTCCACCCTGACACGCATGAACCCCTTCTCCCTGGTCTGGGCGAAGAGGTTGCGGAACTCTCCTTTTTTACCCCTCACCAAGGGGGCGAGGATCTCCAGTCTCCTGTCGGGGAACTCCCGGAAAACCAGCTCTACTATCTCGTCGAGCGTGTGGCGGTAGACCGGTTTGCCGCAGGAAGGGCAGTATGGCGTTCCCACGCGGCCGTATAGCAGCCTCAGGTAGTCGTAGACCTCCGTCACCGTGCCGACTATCGACCTGGGGTTGTGCGACGTGCCCCTCTGCTCTATCGAGATGGCGGGGGAAAGGCCCGAGATGTCGTCTACATCGGGTTTCTTCTGAACCCCGAGGAACTGCCTCGCATATGCGGACAGGGACTCTACGTACCTCCTCTGCCCCTCGGCGTAAAGTGTGTCGAAGGCCAGCGACGACTTGCCGGAGCCGGACGGCCCGGTGACGACCACCAGCTTTCCCCTGGGTATGTCAACGTCTATGTCTTTTAAATTGTGCTCTCTTGCTCCTTTTATTCGTATCCACTGCAACACGTTTAAATTCCTTCCCTTCGAACGACGCGAGGGCGTCCCTTATTTGGGCCGCCTTCTCAAAATCGAGCCTCTCGACCGCCTTCCACATCAGCTGTTCCATCTCCTGGAAGGAGAGCTCTCTCAACGTCTCGGCCCCGACTCCGTCCTTTTTGGAAGGGGTATGCAACGATCCGTCCATAAGCTCCTCGGGGAGAAGGCTTACTATCTCCTTGCGGATAGTGGCGGGCGTTATGCCGTGCTCCTCGTTGTACCTGGTCTGCAGGTCTCGCCTGCGCACCGTCTCGTCGACGGTCTTTTTTATGCTTTCAGTGACCTCGTCGGCGTATAGCACTACCTTGCCGCAGGTGTTCCTCGCAGCGCGCCCCATCATCTGGATCAGGGACCTGTATGACCGCAGAAAGCCTTCCCTGTCCGCGTCCAGGATGGCGACCAGCTCGACCTCGGGGAGGTCCATCCCCTCCCTGAGCAAATTTATCCCGACCAGGGTAGAGATCTCTCCGCTTCTCAGGTCTCTTATCAGTTCCGCCCTCTCGAAGGCGTTAAGCTCCGAGTGGATGTAGCGGGCCTTCATCCGAAGCTCCGCGAGGTATTCCGCCAGGTCCTCGGAGGACTTCTTGGTGAGGGTGGTGACAATCGCTCGGCCGCCGCTCTTCTCTATCTCCCTCAGCCTTGAGATGAGGTCGTCCACCTGGTTCCGCGCGGGCCTTACCTCCACCTCCGGGTCGACCACTCCGGTCGGTCGGATCACCTGCTCTACGACCTTGCCCGACACAGACATCTCGTAGTCGCCTGGGGTCGCGGTGACACATATCGCCTGGTGGATGTGACCCTCGAACTCCGTCCACTCAAGCGGCCGGTTGTCCAGGCAGGATGGCAGGCGGAACCCGTTCTCGACTAGGACAAGCTTTCTCGACCTGTCGCCGTTGTACATCCCCCGGACCTGCGGCAGGGTGATGTGAGACTCGTCTACAATAAGCAGGAAGTCCTCGGGGAAGAAGTCTATCATCGTGCCGGGAGGCTCGCCAGGGCTTCTGCCGTCCAGGTAGCGGGAGTAGTTCTCGATTCCCGAGCAGTACCCGACCTCGCGCAGCATCTCGAGGTCGTACATGGTCCTCATTCGCAGGCGCTGCGCCTCAAGCAGCCTGCCCTGGCTCTCGAACCACGCGACCTGCTCCTCCATCTCCTCCTGTATGGGACCCGCGGACTTCGAGATCGCATCCCTGTCCGTGACGTAGTGCTGCGCCGGGAAGACAGAGGCCCGATCCAAACTCTCTATCGTCCTGCCCGATACCGGGTCGAACTCGTCGATGCGCTCTATCTCCGAGTCGAAGAAGGAGATCCTGAGAGCGCTCTCCTCGTAAGCGGGAAAGACCTCCACTATGTCACCCCTGGCCCTGAATTTTCCGGGCTCCAGCACCATGTCGTTCCTGTCGTAGTAGTTTTCCAGGAGTTTTTCGAGAAAGTCCCTGCGGTCCCAGCTCTCCCCCACCGAGAAGGGAAAGATGACGCTCTCGTACGCCTCCTTCAACCCCAGGCCGTAGATGCATGACACGCTCGCCACGACAATCACGTCGCGCCTCTCGATGAGGGCCTTCGTCGCGGCCAGCCGCAATCTCTCGATCCTCTCGTTCACGGACGCGTCCTTCTCTATGTAGGTGTCCGTAGCCGGGACGTATGCCTCCGGCTGGTAGTAGTCGTAGTAGCTGACGAAGTAGTGCACGGCGTTCCTCGGGAAGAACGCCTTGAACTCGCTGTAAAGCTGTGCGGCCAATGTCTTGTTGTGTGCGAGCACCAGCACCGGGCGCTGCACGGACTGGATGACGTTGGCTACCGTGAAGGTCTTACCGCTCCCGGTGACGCCCATAAGGGTCTGGTATCTCAGCCCTTCATTCACTCCGTCTATAAGCGCTTCTATCGCCTGGGGCTGGTCCCCCGAGGGGCCCCAGTCGGACTTGAGTTCAAATTTCCTCTCCATAGCTGCCAATCAAAACACCTCGAAAAGACAGGAAGAATCCGGGGAAGAGAGCCTCTCCCGGATCCTCCTGGACTCGCAATCAGCCAACTGGCTCTATTCGGCCTCTTCTTCCTGTTCAGCAGGCTCCTGTGGCTCCTGTGCCGACGGCTCTTCGCCGTCGCTGTAGCTCTCGTCATCTCTCTCTTCTTCGTCGCCCTCACCCGAGCTCTCGTCATCTCTCTCTTCCTCGTCGCCCTCGCTCAAGCTGCCCTCTTCTCTCTCGTCTTTCTCTTCGACGGAGTCATCTTCCCCGTCGGAATCGCTGTTTCCGAGCAGCTCATCGAGCTCCTTGCCCTCGAGGATCTCCCTTTCCAGCAGGGCCTCGGCGATCATGTCCATCTCCTCGGAGTTCTCTATCAGTATGCTGCGCACCTTCTCATAGCAGCTGTCTATTATCGCCTTGACCTCCTGGTCGATGGCGTAGGCTATGGCGTCGCTATAGTTTCTGTCCTCTCCGATATCCCTGCCGAGGAAGACTTCGCTGTGCTTGCGCCCTAGTTTTACAAGGCCAAGTTTCTCGCTCATTCCGAACTCTGTGACCATCTGACGCGCTATCTGGGTGGCCCTCTCCAGGTCGTTGCCGGCACCGGTGGTTACATCGCCGAACTTCAGCTCTTCCGCCACGCGACCTCCGAACAGCACGCAGATCTTGTCGAGCAGTTCGTTTTTGGACATCAGGAACCTGTCCTCCTCGGGCAGCTGGAGTGTGTAGCCCAGGGCCATGTGCCCTCTTGGGATGATGGATATCTTGTGAACCGGGTCGCACGAGGGTATGCGCTTCGCGACGAGGGCGTGCCCTGTCTCGTGATAAGCGATGATAAGCTTCTCCTTATCGCTTACAAGACGGCTCTTTCTCTCAGGGCCGGCTATCACCCTGTCTATCCCCTCCTCGAAGTCCTTCATGGCGACCTCCTTCCCGCCTCCGCGGGCCGCGAGCAGGGCCGCCTCGTTGACCAGGTTGGCAAGGTCGGCCCCAACGAAGCCAGGGGTACGTCGTGCCAATACGGCAAGGTCGACGTCTTCGGCAAGCTTCTTCTCGCGGGCGTGGACCTCCAGTATTGCCTCCCGCCCCTTGACGTCGGGCCTGTCCACTACTATATGCCTGTCGAAGCGACCGGGGCGCAGCAGCGCCGGGTCTAGGATGTCCGGCCTGTTCGTGGCGGCCAGCAGAATTATTCCGGTGGACTCGTCGAACCCGTCGAGCTCCACCAGCAGCTGGTTGAGAGTCTGCTCCCGCTCGTCGTGTCCTCCGCCCAGCCCGGCGCCCCTGTGGCGGCCGACGGCGTCCATCTCGTCTATAAAGATTATGCAGGGCTGGTACTTCCTGGCCTGCTCGAACAGGTCCCGCACCCTAGCGGCCCCCACTCCTACGAACATCTCCACGAAGTCCGAGCCGCTGACGCTGAAGAACGGCACGTCGGCCTCCCCCGCGCAGGCGCGCGCGAGCAGAGTCTTGCCCGTGCCCGGGGGCCCGAGCAGCAGCACGCCCCTCGGGACCTTTGCACCTAGGGCGGTGAACCTTGACGGGTCGCGAAGGTAGTAGACGACCTCGGAGAGCTCCTCCTTGGACTCGTCGCAGCCCGCCACGTCATCGAAGGTCACCTTCGGCCTGTTGTCCAGGAAGAGTTTCGCCTTGCTCTTGGCGAAGTTCATGACCTTGCCCCCGCCCCCCTGCATGTTGTAGAGGAAGAAAACCCATACCCCTATGAGAAGCAGGGTCGGAAAGAGCGACGAGAGCATGTTGGCCCACCAGGGCGTCCGTTGAGGCGGTTCGACCTCCACTGCCACGCCCTTCCCGGCCAACTCCTTGGCGAGGTCGCCTACTCCGACGACGTACGAGACGAACTCCTTTCCGTCGGAGAACTTGCCGGCGATCGAGTTCTCGCGCACCAAGACGCTTGAGACCTTGCCGGCCGCAACCTCGGATAGAAATGTGCTGTATCCTATCTCCTGGACCTGCTGCGGTCCCTGGGTCGGGGATAAAAACACGTTTACGATGCTGACTACCAGCACTATCATTATGAGGTACAAACCCAAGTTTTTTACTAATCGGCCCAAATTATCGCCGCCCCCTGACTGAAAATGAAAGTATGTTGGATCATTCCCGGGTGACTATATGAATTGCAGGCAGATGGCGCCATTTTCCACCATAGTCAAGACCATAACCCACCACGAACTCGTCCGGGATGGAAAAGCCTCTATAATCGACGTCCACCCTGACCTCCCGCCGCTCCTCCTTGTCGAGAAGAGCGCAGACGCGCACGCTTCTCGGGCGACGCTCCTTCATCAGCTTAATCAGGTATGAAAGAGTGAGCCCTGTATCGACGATATCCTCCACTATCAGGACATCCTTGTCCTCGATGCTGCCATCGAGGTCCTTGACTATCTTTACTATGCCACGGGTTCTTGTCGAATCGCCGTAGGACGAGACCGCCATGAAGTCAAGCGAGATATCGACGGTGTCCGGGATGGCGCGGATAAGATCGGACAGGAAGACCACGGCGCCCTTCAGAATGCCGATCACGACAAGCTCCTTGCCGGCGTAGTCCCTGCCTATCCGGGCGCCGATCTCCCGGACCCTTTCCGAGAGAGCATCTTCCGACAGCAATAGACCGGTGAGTTTGTAATCCATCCTTTTCAACCGTCCACTCAGACCATCATGAAACAGCCGAGGCAACCGCGGAGAAGCGAACACCCCCGCGGGAGTCCTCGTTTGCGTTTCCGCCGCCCCAGAAAGGGATCCAAACGGAATCACCCGAGCGCAACACAGTGAAAAGAGGACGGGCCCATTCCGGAACGGATCCGTCCCCCGGCTTCTCGTCGAGGCGAGAGAGAGGCAGAACCTCAACCTCGTCAATAGGCGGGAATATCGCTCCCATGACGCCGTTGACGCAATTCGGCGCTTGTTCCCTTGCCCAATTGAATCGCCACTTTCCGAAAGAAAATCCGCCCGTTTCGCCTTCAAGACGCAAAGTCGTCGGTTCGGTTCCACTGTTCAAAGATAGTATATCAGGACTGATCCACACAACAAGGTCAGAACTACAGAAAAGGGAAATATCTCCCTGCCATTGAAAACACCATGAGGCGGAACGACGGGTCAGCAGGCACAGGTTCTCCGTCCTCTCGCGCGACAGGACCCTCAGCCCGAGGCCCATGCCGACGCCCCTGAAGAAGGCGCGCAGCTCTCTTTCTTCGAGAGAGCGAAGGGAAGAGAGCGAACAGGCGTAGGCGGCAAAGGGGATCTCCCTCCGCAGCAGGGGAAGCAGGACCGACTGGAGCCTTTCCTCCTCCCGTCGCAGAGACTTCATATCCTGCGCCGTTCCAAGTATCGCCTCTTTCACGCGCGGGTTGAATTCCCTCTCTAACATGGGTATCAGCCTGTTGCGAACGCGGTTCCTGGTGTGCTGGTCGTCGAGATTCGTAAGGTCCTCCCTCCAGGGGAGGCAGTGATACTGAAGCAGCTCTCTGAGGAATGACTTCTGGAAGGAGAGAAGAGGACGAAAGAAGGGGCCTCTTCGTTCGGGTATGCCGGCAAGTCCCCGGGGGCCGGTTCCACGGAAGAGGTTCATCAGGAAAGATTCCACGGAGTCGTCCGACGTGTGAGCGAGCGCGACTCCACATGCCCCGGCGGAGGTCATGGCCCTCTTGAGAAACTCGTAGCGGATGCGGCGAGCGCCGTCCTCGAGGGACTCTCCACGACGAAGCAAGGACGGGACAGGCAGGCTTTCCGTTATAAGAGGCGCGTCGTGAAGCTTTGCGATCTCGCCCACGAAGGCCTGGTCTTTGTCCGCGCTTTCGCCCCTGATGCCGTGGTTCAGGTGCGCGATCGCGATCCGCCCCTTCCACAGAGTGTGGAAGAACCAGAAGAGCGCCATGGAGTCCACTCCACCGGATACGGCCAGTACGATGGGAAGTTCCGACTTCCACCATCCCTGTTCCACGCCGATCTCCCGAAATACTTTTTTCAGACGCTCCGCGGAATGAGAGTAAGGAACGGCCCTATGCCCCTTGCCCGTTCTCTGTAGAACCATGTGGCCTCCCCAATAAAAAAGGCGGAGATGAAGTCTCCGCCTTTCGTTCTTCTTTGTGGTGGCGGTGACTGGAATCGAACCAGCGACACTGCGGGTATGAACCGCATGCTCTAGCCATCTGAGCTACACCGCCGAATTGGTTGCGGGGGCAGGATTTGAACCTGCGACCTTCGGGTTATGAGCCCGACGAGCTTCCTGACTGCTCCACCCCGCGGTAACCATCCCTGTTGGTGGGAGTGACGGGACTCGAACCCGTAAGGGCCATTGCCCGGAGGATTTTAAGTCCGCTGCGTCTACCGATTCCGCCACACTCCCGCATACGACAGGAGGGATGATACAACAAAGATCCACGAGTGTCAATATGCATCGCCTTTTTCGGACATTTGACTACAAAATTATCTGGGGTTGAGGACCGTCGGCGGGCGGTGTTTCCTGAAAAGCATGCTCGCCCTCTCCTCTCCCGCCGCGAGGGGTGGAAGAGGCATGGCGCCGTAGTCACCTGTCGCTCGGATAATGCTCAACGCGGCATCCTTTCGCAGGTCCACGATCGCCGGCTCCCTCTCCCTGTTTCTCGCAAGTCCGCTCATAAGAAGGATCTTCGGGCGGATCAGGTCTCTCTCCCGTGTCTCGAGAACGACTCCGCTCCTGCCGTCGCTAAGCTCCACCACCGATCCCGCCGGATACAGCCCGACCGCTGCGAGCAGCGTCCTCACAATGTACCTGTCGAACCTCCCCAGGGTCGTCGCTATGACGGAGGAGATGGCGCGATCCGACCTTCTCCCGCCCTCCTCTCCGGAGACCATCAGGTTGATGAAGGCGTTGGCCACGGCTACTATTCTCGCTCCCACCGGGATGCTCTCTCCGGAGAGGCCGTCCGGGAATCCGCCGCCGTCCCAGGACTCGTGATGAGACCTCACGAAAGAAAGGATATCATGATTCTTTATCCCCGAGTCCCTTAACAGGGCCTCTCCAAGAAGAGGATGAGCGCGATAGGCCCCGTCCGCCCTATCGAGCCCCCCTCCTGCCGGGGAGATGAAGGCCTTTCCTATATCGTGAAACAGCGCCCCGATCGTCACGGATTTGGCCAGCTCAGGCCAGGACGGGAAGAGTTTTTTTGCTATGAACCCGGCCAGCACCGCGACATTCACCCCGTGCAGGACCTCTTCGAACTTGCGCTCGGCATCCTCTCCGAGGGAGAGGGTTATCTGCGGGATCCGGCGGACCTCGGAGGAGAGATGCTCGCCAATCGAGTAGAGCGACCTGATACCTCTCTCCCTGACCTCCCTGTTGCTCGCGTTGGTGTAGATGACGCTCATCTGGTGGGCCAGGACCCTCGCCAGCAGGGGATTCATTCGGACTACGGGGGGAGAGAGATTCGAGATGAGCCTGCGGAACTCCTCCTCCGTTATGGGTTCATGCTTTTTCACGAGCACCTTTTCGATGCCGTGCCTCTTCAATTGTTCAATGGCGTCGGGATGGGCCGCGCGAAGGGACTCCAGGTCAAGCCCGGCGGGAAACAAAAGAGTCCCCGAGGAGGATAGTATCTCCCCGGCCAACACTCCCTCTTCTTCAAAAAGCCTCTCTGTCTCTATGAACACCGCTGAGCTCATTCAGTCTACCTCCCGCCCCGGCCGTCGTCGGATCACTTTGTTGAATACAACTGTACGGCCGATAAATAATTGACATTAACGTTGCAGAGTGCTAGACTGCGAAACATACTGATAACAGCAATCGTAGCATATCATAATAATGTTTTGTGCGCACTCGCATAGAAGGGTGGTTGTATATATGCTCTGTCCTCTCGATAAGAACGAAAAGCCGTACGACCTTCCGGAAAGCGTGAAAAAGTTATTCCTCGAGACGGCAAGAGATATTCCCTTCAACAGGTATCCCGATCCGGACCACGGCGAACTGAGAGAGAAACTGTCCTCCTACTGCGGGTTTCCGGCGGAGCGGATAGTCCTCGGCAACGGGGGGGACGAGCTGCTCTGGATGATCTTCACGAAGTACGTTGGGCCGAGGGACGTGGTCCTGGCCTTCTCCCCGACTTTTTCCGAGTATCACCGTCTCGCAGGACTGTTCAAGGCCGACCTGCAGCTCATCCCCGCCGATCTGGACGGAGATGAGCCGGTCTTCGACTACGACTCGTTCATCAGGGCCGCGTCTGAGACGAGTCCCTCCCTGGTGCTGTTGGACACTCCCAACAACCCCACCGGCCTTACGCACCCTGCTTCTTTTATCGGCAAAGTGGTCTCACTGGCTGAACCGACTATCCTCGTCGACGAGGCCTACGGGGAGTTCGCCCGAAGCACTTGGCTGGACTCCATGAAAGGCGAGGATCTGCCCAAGAACGTTGCGGTCCTCAAAACTATGTCGAAGGCGTGGGGACTTGCGGGGCTCAGGTTTGGCTACGCAGTGTGCGGAGAGAGAACCGCGTCTGAGCTCTCCGACGTCCGCGCCCCGTTCAATGTGAACTCCCTGACCGCGGCGGCGGCGGAGATCGCACTTGAACACCGATCCTTGCTGTTTGAAGGGGTTCGGGGGATCACCCGGCTTCGCGACAATTTCATCCAAGAGGTCAATTCCCTTGACGGCTGGAGGGCGTTCCTAAGCGACGGGAACTTCGTTCTAATACGAGCCCCCGTGGCATGGGACAGGATGGCGTCATTTCTCGAAGGCATCTCGCTCAAGCGAATCTTTCACCCTCTCCACGAGGCCGAATCCCGGTGCCTTGTCCGGGTGAGCGTCGGTAACGGGCAAGAGATGGACTTCGTATCGCAAGCGTTATTACGAATACAGAAGGAGGTTGGCTGTCATGACTGAGAAATGGAAGGACAAACTGACTGATCAGCTGTGTCGTGCGTTCCTGTCCCTTGATACGGTGGAGGAGGCGTACTCCTTCCTCGAGGACGTCGCGACGATCGGGGAGATCAGGGCTCTCTCCCAGCGCCTGGAGGTGGCGAGGCTGCTGAGCGAGGCGTACACGTACCCCCAGATCGCCCAGCAGACCGGGGCGAGCACCGCGACGATCAGCAGGGTGAAGAAGTTCCTGGAGTACGGCGCGGACGGCTACAAGATAGTGATCGAGCGCCTCAAGGACGAATAGCGGGCGCAGAAACGGACGACCCCCGTGTCGCCGAACAGGGGTCGTCCGCACATGCTTTCAAGGGTTCCCTTACAGTGGCTCGGGGTCGTCTTGGGCGAAGGGACAGAGTCTCTCCCGATTGATCGGACATCCCCCGCAGTCAGGTTTGCGCGCGCGACAGAGGCCCCTGCCGTGCTCTATTATGTTTATGTGTCCACCCAGAAAACGTTCGGGGGGGAGCCACGATTCGAGCAGCTGCTGAATCTTCTCCGGGGGGGTCGACTCCTTCGCCCAGCTCATCCTCCTGCTGAACCTCGCGATGTGCGTGTCCACCGGAAACGCCGGTCTCCCCAAGTCGAAAAGCATGACGCACGCCGCTGTCTTGGCGCCTATCCCGGGAAGGGATACCAGGAACTCCCTGATGTAGTCATCCTCCTTCGTCCTCAACGAGGAGAGCGAATGCTCGCCGAAGACCTCCTCGGCGACCTTCAGTATGAGCATCATCCTCTCGGACTTGGTCCTGGCCAGTCCCGCGGGTCGGATGGCATCCTCCACGTCCTTTGCGTCCGCCGATGCCACCATGTCCCACGAGGGGTACTTCTCCTTCAAGGCGGCGAAGCCCCTGTCCCTGTTCTTGTCGTTCGTGTTCTGAGAGAGGAGGGTTAACATCAGCCCGTCCATCGGCTCGTCGTGCCCCAGCGCGGGAGGTTCACTCTCGTTGCCCCACAGCTCCTCCAATATGTCGAATACCCTGTCGATTTGCGGCGGCCTGGCCCGCATCGCCTCGTTTACGCTATTCCTCTTCATCGCCGCCGGACTTCCCCTCTTTCTTATGCTTTTCCGCCTTCTTGGCCCACTTCTTCAGCTTGGCCGCGACTTTGCGATGGATGGACGCCGCCGACATTCCAGTCAGCGCCTCGATGCCCTCGTCGATCGTGGATACTGGCAGCACGAAGAATTTCCCGTCGGCGACCGCCTCGACGACGGGATCATCCAGCATGAGGTGACGGACGTTCTGCTGTGGGATCAGGACCCCCTGCTCCCCGGTGAGCCCGGCATGCTGACAGTACTCGAAGAATCCCTCTATCTTCTCGTTGACCCCGCCGATGGGCTGCACGTTTCCGAACTGGTCCACCGACCCGGTGACTGCTATCCCCTGCTTCAACGGGACCCCGGACAGAGCGGACAGAAGGCAGTAGAGCTCCGTCGACGACACACTGTCCCCCTCTATTCCTCCGTACATCTGCTCGAACGTGATCCTGGCCGTGAGGGAGAGAGGCTCGTTCTGAGCGTACTTCCTCCCCATGTAGCTGCTGAGGATGAGGAGCCCCTTGTTGTGGATGGGACCGGTCATCTTCACCTCTCTTTCGATGTTTACGACCCCCTCCCGCCCCATGAATACGTTGGCGGTGATCCTGGAGGGATGCCCGAAGCGGTAGTCCATGAGGTCGATGACAGACAGGCCGTTTATCTGCCCCACTATCTCGCCCGATGTGTCTATTCTCACGAGGCCGTCCTTGAAGGATCTCGCTATCCTCTCCTGGATCAAGTCGGACCTGAATCTCTTCTCCTTGATGGCCTTTTTCACATGCTCGCGGCTCACGATATCGGCCTTGTCGGCCTTTGCCCACGCGGTCGACTCGACGATTATCTCGGAGATCTTGTTGAACTCCGTGGACATCCTGTGCTGATCCTCGGCGAGCCTGGCCGAGCAGTCTATCACCTCGGCCACGGCGGTGGCATCGAAGGGAATCCCCTCCTCTTTCTTGAGGCACGAGGCTATGAACTGCGCCATCTGCCTCTCAGTCTCGGGGGTCCTCTCCATGTCGGTGTCGAAATCGGCCTTCACCTTGAACATCTTCAGGAACTCCGGGTCGTAAAACTGCAGGAGAGCGTGAAGGAAGGGGGTGCCGACCATGACGACCTTTAGGTTTATGGGTATGGGCTGGGGGCGCAGAGACGAGACAGGCACCGCGCCGTACTGCTCGCCCAAATTCTCTATCGTGGCCTCTCCCGTCCGAAGTATCCGTTTCAGGGCCTCCCACGACATGAAGTTGAGCAGCACCTTCTCCGCGTCCAGGACGAGGAAACCGCCGTTGGCCCTGTGAAATGCGCCTGAGACGATCTTCCTGAAGTCCGTGTAGAGATACCCCTGGCGGCTCTCGTACTCCACCTTGCCGGCCAGGTTGTAGTATGTCGGGTTCGTCTCCCACACGACGGGTGCGCCATCGTCCGGATCGTTGCAGACGAAGACGTTCACGGTGTATCTCGTGAAGTCTATGTCCGCGTTCTCGTCCTTGACGGCGGCGACAAACATCCCGAAGTTATCTATTATGTCCTCGGCCAGAAGGTCTATCCACGAGTCAAGCACCTCGTTGCCACCGGATGCGCTCTCCCCGTCGCCCTCGCCGTTGGCGCCGAACTTCTCCTTTATGTCCGACAGGTACGGCATGATGGCGTTTCGGCATATCTCCGCCTCCAGCTTCATTATCCGCTCCTTCAGGCCCTTCTCCAGGTCGCGGATCTTGCGCAGAGTCTCCAGCGTCTTGAGAGAGACCTCCTCGGACAGCTTCTGCAGGCGCTTCTGTTCATCGTCCGGCAGAGACTCGAACTCCTCCTGCTGTATCTCTCGCTTGACCTTCTCACCCTCCTCGGATTCCTCCTCGGTCAGGGGGATGTTGACGAAGCCCTGCGGGGTCCGCTTCAACGAAAAGCCGATCTCGGCGGCCCAGGCCTTGACCCCCTCCATGAGCTCGTTTACCTCTTCCTGGAACTCCTTGACGAGCTGGGCCTTCGCGTCCTCGTACTGGCTCTTCTCGAACGCCTTGCTTATCGCGGTCTTAAGCTCTTCGATCAGGTCCTCGAACGCAGTGCCTATGGTCTTTCCCTTGCCGGCCGGCAGGTTTATCGCCAGGGGCTGCCCCGGGTCGTCGAAGTTGTAGACATAGACCCAGTCGTCGGGCGCCGACCTCTCCTTGGCGGCGGCGTGAAGTCGCTCGAGGGCGTAGGTGGTCCTGCCGCTGCCCGGGTTGCCAAGCACGACTATGTTGTACCCCTTGCTCTCGACTTCAAGGCCGAAGGTTATGGCGGACACGGCTCTTACCTGGCCAAGGAACTCCTCCAGCGGGGGGATGTTATCCGTGGTCTCTATCCCCAGCGAGGACGCGTCCGTCATTTCCCTTAGCTGGGAAGCGCTTAATGAAGCCTTCGAGGCCCTCCGCCCTCTTGTTTTAGAGCCCGCGGTGCTTTTTGTCATCGCTGTTACCTCCAGGAATCGGATTTTTTATACCGGAGAGAATGGTCCTCAGCAATCAATCCCCTTCCGGGCCAGCACTCCTTTTTGATAGGGGTGACGAATTTCCGACATCTCGGTCACGAGATCCGCCGCGTCCACCAGCTCCCGAGGCGGGTTTCTACCGGTGAAGACCAGCTCTGTGTGCCTGGGCCTGCCCTCGACCAACTCCAGCACGGGAGTCAGTTCAAGGAGGCCGAAGGAGAGAGCGACGTTCAGCTCGTCGAGGATGACCAGGTCGTACTCGCCGGATTTGACACCTTCCGTCGCCGCGGCAAGTCCCCTTTTCGCCTCCTCGTAATCCACGGGATCGATGGAATCGGGATATACGAAGTCGGGCCTCCCGGTCTGCACCAACGTCACTCCGGGCAACAGGGACAGGGATCGAACCTCGCTGTATGGCCAACCCTTCATGAACTGCACAATGAGCGTCTTTCCTCCCGCTCCGGCCATCCTGAGCGCCATGCCGAGGGCGCTGGTGGTCTTGCCCTTGCCGTCGCCCATATATACCTGCACGAAGCCTCTTTCAAGGACGGGCAAAAAAACTCCTCCTCTCGCTTGCATGTTTTCCCATCGTATGTATTACAATGCCCTCAGAACGGAGGTTTGTCAATGCTCTATAAAACGAGAATCGTGGTGTCGGGCATAGTGCAGGGCGTGGGCTTCCGACCCTTCTGCGCCAGGCTCGCCCGCTCCGAGGGGATCAGCGGCTTTGCGCTGAACACGTCTGCCGGGGTAGAGATGGAGCTCCACGGCGAGGGCGGAAGTTTGGACAGGTTCCTGTCGCGTATCTCTCTTGAGAATCCCCCTGCGTCCGCTGTTTACAAGGTCGAGGTGATCGACGAAAGGCACCCCTCTCCCCGGCCCCCGGCGGGCTTCGAGATACATGAAAGCCGCAGGGAGGCCCGTAACACCGCCATGATTCCGGCGGACCTCTCCACCTGTTCGGACTGCCTGTCGGAGATGAAAGACCCCTCGAACCGCAGGTATCGCTACCCGTTTATCAACTGCACCAACTGCGGCCCCCGCTACTCAATTATAAGCGAACTGCCCTACGACAGGCCAACGACGACCATGTCCGAATTCAAAATGTGCCCCGAGTGTCACGGGGAGTATTCGGACCCCTTGAACAGGCGTTTTCACGCGGAGCCGAACGCCTGCCCGGTCTGCGGGCCCTTGGTCTGGCTGGCCGACTCCCGCGGATCGGTACTTGAGCATGAGGACAGGGCCGTGAGGCTAGCCTCCTCACTGCTCGGAGAGGGGAAAATTCTCGCGGTCAAGGGGATAGGAGGCTTTCACCTCGCGTGCTCCCCTTTCAGCGACGAGACCGTGGCCCTTTTGCGCTCCCGTAAAAAACGCGAGCACAAGCCCTTCGCCGTCATGGTCTCGTCTCTTCGGACGGCCGAGAGGCTGGCGTACGTCCCCGACATCGCAAAAAAGCTTCTTCTCTCCCCCGCCGCCCCTATCGTGCTGTGCTGCGCACGAAGGCGCGAAGAGGGAGGAGTCTCTCGATTCGTCGCCCCCGGGCAGAGGACCCTGGGGTTGATGCTCCCCTACACGCCGCTGCATCACCTCTTGTTGGAGGAGATCGACGCGCTGGTCATGACCAGCGCCAACTTCTCGGACGCCCCTATAGTATCGGACAATGAAATAGCTCTGCGAAGCCTTGCCCCCATAGTCGACTTCTTTCTGCTGTCCGACCGAGATATCAGGATGCCGATCGACGACTCGGTCGCCGCACCCCTGGGTCGTTCCTTTTTTCTCATGAGGAGAGGGAGGGGGTACACCCCCCTGCCGATCACCTTTCCGGGGAAAGACGACAGTGTCATCCTCGGAACGGGTGCGGAGATGAAAGGAGGCTTCTGCTTCTCCAGGGCCGGACGCCTGATTCCAGGGCAGTACTTGGGCGACATGAAGCAGAGAGAGACATTGGCCTATTACAACAGGTCCCTGGAGCATTTTATGAGGCTGTACGAGCTAAAACCCGAGGTCGTCGCTTACGACATGCACCCCCGGTATCTTTCCTCCAGGATCGCCGAGAGGCTGGCCGTAGACCACGGGGCCGAGACGGTCGCAGTTCAGCACCACCACGCCCACTTCGCCGCCTGCCTCTTCGAGAACGGTGTCGACGGGGAGGCCATGGGGCTTATCTTCGACGGGACGGGCTATGGAGAGGACGGCGGTGCCTGGGGAGGCGAGATCTTTGTCGGAGACATATCGAGATATGAGCGGGCGGGGCACTTCCTCCCCTCCCGGCTGCCAGGGGGGGACGCAGCCATATTGGAGCCCTGGAGGTATGCGGTCGGGCTTCTGCACGACGTCTATGGGAAAGAGGAGGCCCTCTCGATCGGGAGGGAGATCTGGGGCTCCCGTTCGATGAAGGTCGAGATCTTGCTGGAGACGTTGCCCTTCTCGCCGCCGACGACGTCGTGCGGCAGGCTCTTCGACGCGGCGGCGGCCCTGCTTGGCCTCTGCGACGTCGCATCCTACGACGGGCAGGCGGCGATGAGCCTGGAGGCCGCGGCCACGGGAACGCTCGAGGCACCCTTCAAAGTGGACCGCGCGGGCGGGCTCTTCATAATCGACTGGAGACCTGTGATCAGGTGGATCGTCGAGTCTAAGAACCGCCTGCCCCTGTCCGAGATAGCGGGCGGAGTGCACGCCGGGCTCGCAAAAGCCGTGGCGGGAATATGCCGTGCGATAAGAGACGAGCGGGGGATAAGACAGGTGGCCCTGTCGGGTGGTGTTTGGCAGAACAGGAGGCTGACGGCGCAAGTCTCCCGGCTGCTGCGCCTTGACGGGATGGTGCCGCTGCTTCACAGGATGCTGCCGCCGAACGATGAGTGCGTCTCCGCCGGGCAGGTCGTCGTCGCGAGCGCGATTCTCTCGCGCAGAGGGCAGTAGAGAAAGGCGGCCCGGAAAAACAGGGGCCGCCTTTATACTGCTGCGCCTACACGGTGCTGTAATCTATTCCGCTCTCCTCGGAGAGGACCGACAGCTTCTTCTGGACGTGGATGCTGTCGACGAATCTTATCGTTCCGCTCCTCGACCGCATCACCATGGAGCTGGTGCGGATCTGCTTTCCTTCGTAGCGTACTCCCTTCATCAGTTCGCCGTCCGTGACTCCGGTGGCGGAGAAGAAGATATTGTCGCCCTTTACCAGGTCGTCTATGCCGAGCACCTGGTCAAGGGCAAGTCCTCTTTCCTCCGCTTCCCGGACGTCGTTTTCGTCGCGGGGCCAAAGTTTGCACTGCATGTTGCCGTCCAGGCACTTGATCGCGCAGGCTGTGATGACCGCCTCGGGAGAACCGCCTATACCCATCAGAAGATCGGCCCCTCCATGGTCCTTGCAGGTCAGGAGAGCGCCGGCGATATCACCGTCGGGAATGAGTTTTATCCTCGCTCCCACCTCCCGGACCTGTTCCTTTATGTCGTTGTTTCGTGGACGGTCCAGGAGGACGACGGTTATGTCGTCCAGGGCTTTGTTCCTTGCCTTTGCGACCCGGGCTATGTTCTCCGCCGGGGGGAGGTTGATGTCGATGACCTTGGCCCCCTCCGGACCCACCACCAGCTTGTTCATGTAAAAAATGTTCTTGGGGTTGAACATCGTCCCCCTTTCGGAGAGAGCGACCACGCTGATGGCACCGGAGAGCCCCAACGCCGTAAGCCTTGTTCCGTCGATGGGGTCCACCGCTATGTCCACCAGCGGCTCCTCTCCATCGCCGAGCTGTTCCCCGTTGAACAGCATCGGCGCCTCGTCCTTCTCACCTTCGCCGATCACGACCACCCCCGACATGGGGACAGTGTTCAGCATGTACCTGAGGGCATTGACCGCGGCGCCGTCAACTGCGTTCTTGTCGCCGCGCCCCATCCATCTCCCCGCGGCCATGGCCGCGGCTTCGGTAGCCCGTACCAACTCCAGAGCAAGGTTTCTGTCAGCAGCAAAAAGTTCAGCAGGGCACATCGAGGCATCCTCCTTAAGATGATTATTCCTGGGCCGATTATCACCGTTGGATCAATCAAAAGGGTCAGTCATGCGGTCCTCGGTCAGCGAGTCGCCTCCTTTCGGCTGTCTCGTCAAGCCATCCTCGTCTCACGCAGGAGAGGAAGGAATCGTAACGACCGTCAGCGAAATCGGGGAATGTGTAGTCGAACGGCATCCAGCGCCTGTCCCTGTAGCGAAGAGTCACCTCCGCGAAAATCCCCTCTCCCAGGTAGACCCTGTGAGCGTGATCCTTCGTGGAGGCGAGCACGAGCCTCGCACCGTTCAGATACCCGGGGTCTATATTTACCCTCCGCGGCGAGCCGCTCGCTCTCTCCACCCGGCACGAAGCGCTTTTCCACTCAGTAAGCCTGCCCGCGTCCCGAAGCCCCTCGAAGGAGAGAAAACGCCTGTATAGAACGGGCGCTATATCGGAGTAGTAGTCGGTCACAGAGGAAAAGAGGGACTGGTTGCTTTCGCACTCGGGGATCCCCCACAGGTCCGAGAGGGCGTCCTTTGTCCAGTTCCACGCCTCGTCGTCGGGGTAGAGCACTCCCGTAATCAATTTTACAGGATACATGCACTCTTCGATACTATTCTTCGGGCTCATTGTCAATGCAGACATAGCCAAGGACGGCGTTTTCCCAGATACAGGCCAAGCAACGGTCCTCGTTTCGAGCGGCGGGGAGGTTCTTTGACCTGACTTGCCTCACGGACCTCCTCCTGCATTTCAGATCCGTGATGAACGCCTGTCCGATCGAGGCCAGCCAGGCCATTCGATCCGCGTTTTTTATATCTTCCGTGACCTCCTGGATTAAAAAAACCGCGGGATCGATCCTGGAAAACAGGAATTGCCTGCCGCCATGCTGGATCAGAAACTCGCCGGAGAGGCGTTTTTTCTTGGACAGCTTAGGCAGTGCGATGTCTTCAAAAAGCTCCTCCGCGGCGTGATTATAAAGGACCGAGCCCTCGTCGCAGAGGACGATCGGGAGGGGAACGGTCCACCAGGCGGGCAATTGAAGGGCAGGTGTCTCTTCAAGCATCGCTTTAGCCTCGACGCTCTTTTTCGGCTCGTCGGGTATCGCCTCGGCCGGTACCACCTCGACACCTTGCTTCGTGACCAGAAGAACGGGGGTGAGCGGCCCCATTGACTTGCTGATAGTCCCCGGCGGAAGTTGCCCCGACGAGAGCCTCTTCATCGCCTCCGCCACTTTTGTGTCGGCGTGCCCCCTCTCCATGAAGGAGACTATCTGTTCTTTGGAGAATATGGCGCTTTTGTCAGCCCCCGAGATCACGCAGTGTTCCACTCCGTGAAGAAACAGGGATCGAAGAAGCGACGAAAGAGGGGAATCGACCGTGGTGTCATTGGTGTAACCAGTCCTGTCCATCTCAGGCATTTTCAATCCTCCAGCAGTGCCCTCACGAACTCCTTGACGTCGAAGGGACGCAGGTCTTCCTCGCCTTCACCCAGCCCGACATACCGAACCGGCAGTTTCAGCTCTTCGGCTATCGCTAATATTACTCCACCCTTCGCGGTGTTGTCGTATTTGGACAACACCACTCCGGAGAGGGGAAGAGCCTTGTTAAAGGTTTTTGCCTGTGCCAGCCCGTTCTGTCCTGTCACCGCGTCCAGGACGAGCAAGGTCTCGATGTCCGAGTCCCCGCGGTCCCTGTCAAGGACCCTGTAGATCTTGGCGAGCTCTTCCATCAGGTTGTGTTTCGAGTGAAGGCGCCCGGCGGTATCCACTATCAACACGTCCGCGCCGGCCGATTTGGCCGCCGCAAGCGAGTCGAACACTACGGCCGCAGCGTCGCTTCCCTGTTTCTGGGCGATCACCCTCGTCCCGGACCGCTCGCCCCATATCTTCAGCTGGTCGACCGCCGCAGCGCGGAAGGTGTCCGCCGCGGACAATATAACTCGTTTGCCCTCGTTGCTCCATTGATATGCGAGCTTTCCCGCTGTCGTGGTCTTGCCGCTGCCGTTCACTCCCACGAGGAGGACGATCACAAGAGTGCCCGCTCCCGTCGCGACCGGTTGCCCCATGAGAGGGACGGAGGACAGTGTCCCGCTCAAGAGGTCCGAGAAGTGGTCGAACAGTTCCGCCGTCTCGCCGGTTCTGGAGGAGAGGGATCTCTCCCTCAACTGCTCTATCAGGCTCTGAGAGAGGTCCACGCCTACGTCCCCTGTGATCAGAACCTCCTCTAGGCGATCCCAGAAATCAGTGTCGACAGGCCCGCTTGAAAAAAGGCCGGCCAAGCCGTCGCTCCATCTCTTTCTTACGCCCTTGAGGCCGGTCTTCAATTTTTCAAGAAATGACACGGCTACTACCTCCTCCTGAAGCGCCGCTTCATGCTCGAGTTTCCCCGTCCTTGCCCTGGCCGTGCTTCTTGCCCATGTGCGAGGGTCGTTTTTTTTCAGCTCCGGGGTCCCGCGGCCTCTCCTTTGTCGCACGAGGCGCCTGCGACTCGGCGGAGCGCTCTTGTCCCTTGCCGGGGCCGCGTTTTCGCGGACCTTGACGTCTTCCCGGCCCCTTATCCTCCTTTGCGGCCGGTGAATCGACACCCTTCTGTCCATGCTGAGAGTGGCGGCCCTTCTTGGCGCCCTCCCCGGACGGTCTTTTCGCCTCATCTGTCCTTACCGGGTCTTTCCGATCCCTGTCCTTGTCCGCGCCTGGCCGAGATGCCTGCCTGTCGGCCTGTTTTTTCTGGCCTTCCTTGGGCACGGGAGACTTTTTCCTTCTTCTCCTCCTCGACGGTTTTTTTCCGTCGGCCGCAGGAGCGCCTTTGGGGGAACGCCTGGATTGGTCGTCCGCCTTCCTCTGCGTTTCCTTCCGAGTCTCCGGACCGCTCTCGGTTTCAGCCTTGTCCGCAGGCGTCTCAACCGCGACTCTTCCTTTTTTGCGACTTCCCCAGGAGGTGCGCAGGGATGAAAATGCAGGCTTCCCATCCGAGAGGCGGGGGAAGGCTCTCTCCAGGTCATCTCGGGATGGAACCTCCCACTCCCGGCCATCCAGGACGGTCTCTTTGAAACTAGGGAAATCCTCCACTGCGACCTGGATACTCCCTCCCTCGGGGCGCCTGATCCGGACCGAGTTCGAGGTCAGCTCTACACCGTCGACCACGTAATTGCCGTTAGGGGTTCTGATCTTCGCTCCGGGGTTGGGAAGGTTCTTCCACAAAGCTCCGTATGCATCGTGCTCGTACGACATGCAGCACATCAACCTGCCGCATATGCCGGAGATCTTGGTCGGGTTCAGGGCCAGATTCTGCTCTTTCACCATTTTGATGCAGATCGGGGTGAACTTGTGGAGCCACTGGCTGCAGCAGCATTCAAGGCCGCACGGAGCAATGCCCTTCACTGTCTTCGCCTCGTCGCGCACACCTATCTGCCTGAGTTCTATGCGGGTCTTGAACTCCTTCGCCAGGTCCCTGACATAGGCGCGAAAGTCCACTCTCTGCTCCGAGGTGAAGTAGAAAAAGAGTTTTTTTCTGTCGAGAAGGTACTCCACGTCGACCAGCTTCATGGAAAGGTTGTGATTGCGCAACAGCGCCCTGGCCGTCACCAGGACTTCTCCCTCCTCGGCCCTGGCTTTCGACGCCGTCAAGAGGTCCTCCTCGGAGGCGGGCCGGGCCAGTGTTATCTCCTGGAGGCTCGGCTCTCCTCCCTTTAACTGGCCGTCCGGGGAGTTGTCGGAGCACGAGGCTCGGTATCTGACCTCCTGCTCGGTCGACAGAGAGCCTCCCAGCACGGCCATCTCCGTCCCCCTCATCGTCTCGACGACGAGTCGAGAGCCCTTCGAGGGGAAGGGAGGTGCCTTTATGTCAAGCAAACCGAGATAACGCGGCTTACCAAATATCGCCAAATGAATGGTCAAATATAAAACCCTCCTTGAGTACCATTACAACCAGATCCAGGGCCATCGTACGGGAAAGGCGCTTGGACTGGACCACCATCCTGAGACGCTCGAGCAGAGCCGCTCTCTCATAGGCGCCCCGGTCGATTTCGTACGAGATCCACGGTGCCAACAGCCCCGCCAGGTCGTCGATCTCCGCCGCAGCATACTGCTCGACCCAGTCTGCCCACTCTTTCTCGGTCCGGGGCGGCGGCAGCCCTTCCACTGCACGGGTCGAAGGCAGCGACACCATCCAAGAACGGCTTCTCAGTGTGGGGAGAAGCAGTTTTTCGTCCTCGAGCATGAGGACCACGTAGACGTCCTCGGGAGGCTCCTCCGCCAGCTTTAACAGGCTGTTCGCGGCTGGAGGCAGCATTTTTTCCGCTGAGAACACCAGCACAACCCTCCTGTCCGATACCACCGGGCGGAAGGCGGCGTCGCTTATTATCCTGCGGCACTCGTCGATTGAGGGCGGCTTCGATGGCTCTCCAGCCACGATAAGATCGGGGTGGTTGGCCCCCGACCACGCCTCGCAGGCCGGACAATTGTCCTCCCCTGTCCCGTTTGCGCACAGCAGGGCTTTCGAGAGGGCCTGCGCTATGACCGGTTGGCGCTCATCGGAGGCTGAAAGGGCTATCGTATGTGGGAAAGAGCCCCTCCGAAGCATTTGAAGCATTCGTATCCAAGCCTCCGACTCCCTCCAGGCGCCTGGATCCTGTTTTGCCCGGTCGTGCGAGTTCAAAACAGCAGGGAGAACAGGCATCCCTTGATCTCCTCCAGTATCCTATGCATCCTGGCCCTCTCGCCCTCTCTCGCCAGGGCCGCCTCAAGATCATTGAGCAGAGAGTCGGTCTTCTCCACTATGACGAAAAAATTGCGGTCTCCCATCCTCCATTTCATGTCGCGCCTGACTCTCAGCCCGGACACGGCGCGACGCAGCGCCTCCGACACGAGTTTTCTGTACTGCTGAAGAAGCGCCTCGGCCGGGAAGATGGAGAGCTTCCTGCCCACTGCGTCGAGGCTGGCCAGCAACTCCCTTATCTCAGCGTCCTCAAGAGATGCTGAAAACACCGGCGCTACCGGCCTGCCGGCTGAGTGGCCTCCCTCTTTTTTTCCGGTTTTCCCGAACTCTCCTCCGGTAAAGGTCTCTTTCGATGACTTTTTAACCCTCATCGGAAGACGGACACCTCCAATGCGGCCACAAGACGGCCCGACAGGGCGTCCGGTTCCTCCAGGGCATCGAGCCTTATGATCCTGTCGGGATCTCTGCGAGCAAGGAAAGAATAGCCCTCGCGCACTCGCTCGAGAAAAGCGACGCCCTCCGACTCGAAGCGGTCGAAGTCTCCCCGGCGCGAAAGCCTGCCCAACGCCTTGTCAACCGGCAGGTCCAGCCAGATCGTCAGGTTCGGCACCGGGAAGCCGCACCATTTAAACAGCGTCTCTATCCTCTCCGACTGTATGCCCCTTCCCCAGGACTGGTACGCAAGGGTCGAGTCCGTGTAGCGCTCGCATATGACGATTCCGTGCTCCAGGGCCGGGAGGATCGTCTTCTTCACATGCTCGCACCTGTCCATGAGAAAGAGAAACAGCTCGCTCATCCTGTGGGAGTACTCGCCCTTCAGTATTCTCTCCCTTATCCAGTCGCCGCCCTCCCAGCCCCCCGGCTCCCTGGTCCAGACAACGGGACGTATGGGCAAGCACCTCTCTCTCAGGGCGCGAACAAGGAGTTCCGCCTGGGTGCTCTTTCCGCTTCCGTCGATTCCCTCCAGGGTGATGAACATGGCCGTCACCTAATAGTCCGCGCTCGCCTTCGACGGCCTCACCGTGATGAGCTTGCGAAGAAGCCCGTCAACGACGAAATCGGACTTGAAAATCAGGAGCGTTCCCTCTTTCATCCTCCTGCGCTTGGTCTCGCTCAATAGCTCCTGATCCTCCTTGGACAGCGGCTCTTCGGGCCCCCGGTTCTCGGAGTTCTTCGATGACTTTTCGTAGTTGAACTCGATGATTAGCTCATTGTTGGTCTCCAGGGCAGAGAGCTCGGCGAACAGCTGCTTGAAGTTCTCTATGGTCTTCCATCCCTGTATTAGAGCGGACTGACTAAGAGGCTCGATACCGCCTCCTCGCACCAGTATCTCGCAGAAGCCGGACACATCCTCCGGTATGGTTATCTCGAACGACTTCTTCACCTGCTTCTTTCTGTAGGGGCGCAACAACACTTCGACCTCCACCGTGTCTCCGGCGGTGAACGAATCCCCTTTTACCTCGACACCTTCAATATACATCAGTTTCGGGGAAGAGGTGAACTCGGCCGTGAGAATTATGCCCAAGGGGTAGATCTCGGCGAACGGGTTCAGGAACACCACGTCCAGCAGCTCGGCCGTCTCTTTGAGAGAATCCCCCGCGAGGTCCTTGTCCGAAAAGAACATGTTGGTCCTCGACCAGCCCTCATAAAGGCCTCTTCCCTGAACCTTGAGGGTCAGAGAGGCGGTTCCATGCCCCTTTCTTCCCCAGAGACCGTCGATCAAGCCGGTGAAGATCCCCGAGGCGAGCTCGGCACCCAAGAAGGGATCTGGAGCGATATGAAAACGCTTCTGCGTCTTGACTCCTCGTTCCTCGTCCGTGAACAGCAGGGTCGCCGATATCGAAGGGGTGAAGTAGCCGATCCTGCCACCTATGCCCTGGGGCCTGTCCTGCGTCACAGTGCCGATTATCCTCAAGGGGCTCCCCACCTTGAACGGCGCCTCGATGCTCGGCACGACATTGTGGATATAGGCGTGGGCCACCGGGTAGTTCACAGCCCCTCTGCCCAGGAAGGGGTGGGCGAAGGCCAAAAATCGCCCGTCCGGGGCTATGGCCGTCATCGTACCGGTGGATCCTATCGTGACATCTCCCCACGCCAGGAGCACGGTGATGGCGTCCCCCGGCGTCACTTTCGCGTTCATCTCCACCGGGACGTCGTCGTCCGCGGAAGCGCCCCCGGGGACGTAGCGGGATTCCCCGAGCAGCTCCGCTAGGTCGTCGGCCTTGCGGCGGCTGACACCGTCGATGAAGAGCGGGGAGAGGGGCTCCTCGACCGTGACCGGCACAACCAGGTCTTCGTCCTCCTCGTCCTCCTGCTCATCGATATCCTCGCCGGCGCTTGGCTCGTCTTTTTCGTCCCCGCCCTCCTCCTTGGGAGGCGACGGCAGCGGGCGGAAGACCACCGGTTTGTCATCCCATTCCCACACCGAGGTCATATCCGCGATGGGGGTCACAAGGCCCAGTGTATGGTCGCTAAAACTCCATCCGTACCCGATCGCTCCGATAAGCTTGCCGTCGACATACACCGGGCTGCCGCTCATGCCCGCGGCTATGCCGCCGGTCTTTTCCACGATCGGACCGTACGCCTTCACCATTATCAGGTGTCTTGGCGTCCCCTTTCCGGGGATCACGCTGACTATCTCCACCGGAAAGCCGACCACCTCTCTTCCGGAGACAACGGTGAGAGCACGGCCTTTCATGCCAGGGCGCAAGGACTCCACGTTCATAACTGGCGGGGACGGAGGATAGGGGGCCGCTTGGAGCTCCGCGGGAGCGATCAATAATATCAAGGCAAGCGCCAGAAGTCGAAAAAGAGTCATGCGCAGAGTCCTCCGGTCGTCGTATTCAGCTCTGTCTCTTCCATCTCAGGTAATTCATGATAAAGTCGTCGATATCTCCATCTAGGACAGCCTGCACGTTTCCCGTCTCGAAGCCGGTCCTGTGATCCTTGACGATCATGTAAGGGTGCAGAACGTAGGAACGTATCTGGCTTCCCCAGCTGATCTCCTTCTTCTCCCCCTGCATGGCGGCAAGCTCTTCCTTCCTCTCCTGAAGCGCCTTCTCGTACAGGCGGCTTCTCAGGACCTTCATCGCCATCTGACGGTTCATGTGCTGGGATCGTTCGTTCTGGCAGCCCACGACCGTCCCCGTGGGAATATGGGTGATCCTCACAGCCGAGTCGGTCCTGTTGACGTACTGACCTCCCGCCCCGCTCGCCCGGAAAGTGTCGATCCTGAGATCCTCCGGGCGTATCTCCACCGATACGTCGTCGTCGAGCTCGGGGGCCACGTCGACTGATGCGAAGCTCGTATGCCGACGTCTCGCCGCGTCGAAGGGGGAGATCCTGACCAGTCGATGCACTCCCTTTTCTCCTTTCAGGTATCCGAATGCGTATTCCCCCTGTATCAGCATAGTGGCGTTCTTGATCCCCGCCTCCTCGTCCTGGAGAAGCTCGAGGACCCGTCCTGAAAAGCCCTCTCGTTCAGCCCATCTCAGGTAGAGGCGAAGAAGGGTCTCCGCCCAGTCCTGGGAGTCAAGCCCCCCGGAGCCGGCATGAATCGTCAGGATGGCGTTGCACTCATCATGCTCCTCCGACAGGAGCAGCCTCATCTGTTCCCTCTCCGCGTACTTGCGAAGCATGTCCGCGGTGGCGTCGAACTCTCTCTGCAGCTCCACGTCCTCGTCCTCCGCCAAAAGCTCCTCGAGGGCGGACAGATCGCCGAACAGCCTGTCCACCTCGCTCCAGCTGTCCAAATTCCTCTGGATTCGGGCGATCTCCCTCGAGACCTCCTTGCTTTCCGCCTTCTTCCAAAACTCCGGATCCGCGGACTGCGCCTCCAATTTCTCTTTTCGAGCGGTTATCGTATCGAGGTCAAAGACTGTCCTGAAGATTTTGCCTTAAAATCCGCAGTTCCTCCAAAATAGTAACGTTAGGTGCCAGCGCCATCTCTACATCCTCCTCGAGTGCAAGTCGTCTTGCTTTGCATGGCGTTTAATTATATCATTTCGAAGCTGTTCAGACCGAGGAGGCAGGGCGAATTGAAAAAATCAGACCCGATTGCAGCGGCGATCGGCAGGGTTTTATCCGGCGCAAAAGAAGGACGTAGATCCCTCCGTTCCCTGTCGGAGGCCCTTTCCATCTCCGATCAGGACGTCTGCGAGGGCCTTGAAACCCTGTCCGAACAGGGATTCGACATCCGAAAAACACCGGAGGGCATTGAACTTCACTCCCCGCCAGAGTACGACCTGGCGCCATCCTACGTCGCCTCTCTCTTGCCCGAAGACGTGTTTGGCGATGCGATCATTCACACCTACGACACTCTCCCCTCCACGCAGGACACTGCAAAGGAGCTGGGACGAAATGGAAATCGCCTCGTCGTCGTCTTTGCGGAGGAACAGACAAAGGGCAAGGGCCGACGGGGCAGGAGGTGGCTGTCCTGCAGGGGATGCGGTCTGTTTTTCTCCGTCTTATTCAAACCGCCCCTTCCCGCGTGCAAGCTGCAACTGGTAAACCTCGCGGCGGCGCTTGCCGTGAAGGACGCGGTATCCGCGCTTTACTCCGTCGAACTCTCGGTCAAGTGGCCCAACGATCTGCTGTACAAGGGCGGAAAGGTCTGCGGCATCTTATCCGAGGCTTCCATCGGGGCCCGGGATATTTTAGACTGCCGGACGGGAATCGGGATAAACATAGTGCCTCCCGATCCGGTGGCCGACGAGGGTGCGGTCCTCTTCAACGCAAACCACATCGGGGAGGCAGCGAACGCTCCGGTTCATCGCGGGAGGCTCGCGGCGGAGATACTTGCCCGCTACTTCCGCCTGCTGGACCAGGCGGCTTCCGACGGCGGACAGACCCTCCTGTACAGCTACAGGGCCTCCTGTTCGACCCTGGGGAGGGATGTATCCGTCATCACGGACGAGGGAACGGTGACGGGAAAGGCCGTCGGCATAGGCGAGGATGGAGAGCTGCTCCTCGAGACGGAGGGGGGGGAGATGGCCTTCAACGCGGTCGATGTCGTCCATGCAACCCCAAGTTAGAGCACTATATGGTATAATAATGTCTATTATAACCAAAAGGAGTAATGGAGATGCGCCTGATTGATATGTCGACATCGAGCGGCTGAGCTGCCAAGATAGGTCCGTCGGACCTGTCCAGGATATTGAAAAACATTCCTCTTCCGTCCGATGGACGCATCATCACCTCCTGGTCCTCCGGGGAGGACGCGGCCCTTTTCCACATCGGAGGCGACAGGCTGGGAATTCTGACCGTAGATTTCATAACCCCCGTCGCGGACGACCCGAGGACCTGGGGTATGATAGCGGCGGCCAACTCCCTAAGCGACGTATTCGCTATGGGTGGCCTGCCCCTTGTGGCGCTGAACATAGTCGGCTTTCCCGTGAAGACCCTCTCTCTGGAAATCCTGGAGGCGGTGCTGTCGGGAGGCCTCGAAAAAGTGCGCGAGGCGGGCGCATTTCTGGTAGGTGGGCATAGTGTCGAGGACAGCGAGCCGAAGTACGGGCTTGCCGTGTTCGGGGAGGTAGCCGAGGACTCGGTGTGGAAGATCGACGGTGCTCGCGCCGGAGATCTCCTGGTGCTGACCAAGCCGATCGGAACAGGCATCGCGACGACCGCCCTGAAGGCCCATATGGTCGAGGACGAGAGGACCGTCCAGGAGGCGATCGGATGGATGTCCACCCTCAACGATCTTCCGCTGAAACTCGACAGGGAGCTTCTATCCCGCGTGAACGCCTGCACTGATGTGACGGGGTTCGGCCTTGCGGGGCACGCACTCGACATGCTGTCGGCAGGAGGACTCAAGCTGCTTCTGAGCTTGAAGGACGTGCCCCTGATAACGGGGGTCCTGGAGCTTGCCGCATCGGGGCTTGTCCCCGCCGGAACCTACAACAACCGCGCGGAGTTCGAGAAGAGGGTGGCGGATCCAAAAGGCCACGACGAACTGCTGGTCGAGAGCCTTTTCGACGCTCAGACCTCGGGCGGAATGATGCTGGCCATACCGGAAGACGGGGCTGACGCCTTTCTGTCCGCACTTTCATCGATCGGCTTCGAGCGCTCGGCCGTCATAGGTCGATTTGTGCCAGGGGACGGCGGAATCGAGATAGTCTCCGGTCTCTGACAGGGACATCCCGGCCCCGGGTTCTGTCACTGCTTATTGCCCTGCTTGATCCCCTCGGGCGGCCTGAAGGCCGAGACCTTGTTCCAAAGCAGGATGTACTGGCCGTGGAAGAAGAGCAGCATGTCCTGGTCCAGCGCGGGGCGCTCGAGGAAGAGGATGTCCTTGTTGTTTTTCAACGACTCTCTTACCTTTTTCAAAGGCGGGACATCCGCGACGACGAGAATTTTATTCCTTCGCGAATCTTCGAGGAGCGATGCCAGCCTGTCCAAACCTTCGCCGCGCGACCAGGAAAGCTCCACCTCCTCGTTCACGGGAATCATCGAGCAGCCCGCCGCGGTCAGCATCCTCGAGTAGCTGCCCCCGAGGTAGATCAGCGACAGTCCGCCGAGAAGCCGCCTTCCTACGATCACGGTGCTGTCGAGGCGCGTCTGGAACTCGGACAGCCTGCGCTGGTAATAGGAGTAGTTCTCCGGGTCGAACTGGGACAGCACGGTGAACACCCTCTGCGCTATGAAGGGAAGAGCCGAGGGATCGGTAAAGAAAAGATCCGCCTCCTCTTTGTCGAAAGGGGCCTTTTTATAGAGGAATACGAGGTCGTCCCATTCCTTCTCGTTAAAGCCCAACCGAGAGGCCTCGGCGACGTCGAGGGCTATAAGACGCGCCTCCCTCGAGATCTTGTTCGCCTTGACCTTGCACACCGGCTCCCCGTCGTCATTCCAGTCTTCGACGGGATGCACCGTGACGAAGACACCGCCGATGAACCTCGTCACCAGCGCCAGCCAGGGCGAGGTCGTCCACACATCCCAGGCGTGGGCGATGCCGGCGTGAAAAATGACGAGCAGGAAAATAGGGAGCGAGAAGCGAAGAAACCTGTTTCTCACCTGTCTCAAGTCCTCTCCAAAAGATGGGCCAAGCTCGCCCTGGCAGCGGAGAACTCCGCCGCCTTCTTCGATGGGCCGCTTCCCTCCCCCGCGGGTGCGCCCCCCAGCAGGACCCTTACAAGGAATACCGGCTCGTGCGGGGGCCCAGCCACGGATACTGTCTCGTATGTTGGGTTGCCAAGCCCTCTCTCCTGGGCCAGTATCTGGAGGGATGATTTCGGGTCCTCCGCCTCGGGGGGGGACGATTCGAGCAGGAAATCCAGGTATCCTTCAACGACCGAGTCGGCCGCCTCGAAACCGCCGTCCAGGAAGACCGCTCCGAACAGGGCTTCCGCCACGTCCGCGCACAGAGAACTGTCGCAGTCGAGGGGGTGCAGGCTCCTGCCGGTGCGAAGAAGACGCTGGAGCCCCACGTGGCAGGACCATAGCTTGAGCGAGGCACCGCATACAAATGCCGCTCTTTGCCTGGTCATAGCCCCCTCGTCCAGCTCCTCCCCGGTGGTGAACAGGAACCGAGAGGCGCACAGCTGGAGAACGGAGTCGCCGAGAAACTCAAGCCTCTCGTTGCACTCTTTTCCGCCATGCTCGTTGAGCCAGGAGGAGTGGGTCAGCGCCAAGCGAAGATGAGATTCGTCCTCGAACAGGTAGCCGATCCGCTCTTGAAGTTTCTCCAGTTCTCTGGAGTACCATTCATTGTAATGCATCGTTATTCGAGCTGCGCGCGGACCCCCGTGCCGGACGATCCTCTCGTGCGACCCGGGAGGCCCGCGCTCTGCCTTCGCCTATTCGTACTTTTGAAGGGCTATGACGCCGTTGTGCCCTCCGAACCCGAAGCTGTTCACCAGGAGCCTTGAGACATGCTTCTCCACCGCTTTGTCCCCCACGACGTTTATCTCGCACTCGGGATCGAGGTTATCCAGGTTGATGGTGGGGTGTATGACTCCCTCCTCGATGGCCTGAAGCGCCGCCACCGTCTCCAGTGCGCCCGCCGCTCCCAGGCAGTGTCCGATCATCGATTTGGTGGAGTTGACATGGACTTTATCCGTATGGTCTCCCAGGACGCTGCGGATCGCCATTGCCTCCATCTTATCGTTCAGAGGGGTCGATGTCCCGTGCGCGTTGATGAACTCCACATCCTCGGGCAGCCACTTCGCATGTGCGATGGCCTTGCGCATGGCGCGCGCCGCGCCGTCTCCCTCCGGGTCGGGCGCGGTGATATGGCTGGCGTCGCACGTATTTCCGTATCCGACGATCTCCGCGTAGATATGAGCACCGCGTTTCTTCGCGTGCTCCAGCTCCTCCAGCAGGATAACTCCCGCTCCCTCTCCCATTACGAAGCCATCTCGATCGACGTCGAAGGGTCGCGATGCCCTTCCCGGCTCATCCAGCCTCGTGGAGAGCGCCTTCATGGCAGCGAAGCCGGCGATGCTGATCGTACGGAGCGCCGCCTCGGTTCCGCCCGCGAGAATCACGTCCGCGTCATCGCGAAGAATGTTGTGATATGCCTCTCCAATGCTGTGGACCGAGGTGGCGCAGGCGGTCACCACGCACATGTTCGGTCCCTTGGCGTTGTGCTTTATTGCGACATACGCCGTGGACATGTTGCTTATCATCATCGGGATGAAAAATGGGCTTACCCGCCTGGGTCCCTTCTCCATCATGGTCTTGAAGTTGTTGAACGTGGTCTCGATACCGCCCTGACCACTTCCGATGAACACTCCGAATTTATATGGATCCAGGCTTCCCGTATCGAGCTTTGCATCAACGACCGCCATATCCGCGGCGGCCACTGCGAATTGAATGACGCGGTCCGAGCGCTTGGCCTCCTTGCTCTCCATCCAGCGGTTCGGGGCGAAATCCTTTACGTCCGCGCCGAAAGGAATCGGGCTGTCGCTCGCGTCGAACGTGGTCAGAGGACCGATGCCGTTCTTTCCCGCCTTCAAAGCTCTCCAGTAGTCTTCTTTTCCCGTGGCGATGGGGCTTACAACTCCAAGCCCCGTGACAACGACCCTTCTCAAAACACTTCACTCCTCCGCCTAAAAGGTCGGTGCCGACGATAAACCTCTCGGGTAGTCCCAAGGGGGAACGCGGACGCGCTCCCCCTCGCCTTTCGGCCGCTACTCGTCCGCACCAAGTTTGCTCAGTGTGTAATTCATCGCCTCGCCTACCGTGGTCAGTTTCTCGGCGTCCTCGTCGGGGATCTCCATGTCGAACTCCTCCTCGATCCCCATGATAAGCTCCACGATATCAAGGGAGTCCGCCCCCAGGTCCTCGACGAACGAGGCCTCCGGGACTATCTGATCCTCTTCGACATCGAGCCTGTCGATAATGATCTCCTTCAACCGGGCGAGCATCTCCTCTTTCTTCATTCTCTTTCACCTCCCTTCGGTCTCTTCTAGCACATCGTCATGCCGCCGTCTACGGCGACGACCTGTCCGGTTATATAAGACGCCTCGTCCGAGGCCAGGAAACACGCGAGATGGGCGACATCGTCCGGTGTCCCGGCCCTTCCCGAGGGGATCTGTCCCAGGAGGGCCTCTCTAGCCTCCCCGGGCATGGCGTCCGTCATGTCCGTGGCTATGAAACCGGGAGCTATCGCATTGACCGTTACACCCTTGGATGCGTACTCCCTAGCGGCGCTCTTAGTGAACCCGATGACGCCGGCCTTGGACGCGCAGTAGTTCGGCTGGCCCGGGTTTCCGATCAGGGCCACCACGGAGGCGATGTTGATGATCCTCCCCCACTTAGCCCGCACCATCCCTCGTATGGCCTCCCTGGTGCAGTAGAACACGGACGAGAGATTGGCCGCTATGACGGACTCCCAGTCCTCGTCCTTCATTCGAAGCAGAAGCCCGTCCTTGGTTATCCCGGCGTTGTTCACCAGCGCGGAGACGGGCCCGAAACGCTCGTTCACCTCGGCGAAGACTCTCTTCACGTCCTCGGGGCGGGACATGTCCCCCTGGAAGGGGAAGGCGCTTCCTCCTCCGGCGGCAATAATATCACAAACCTCCAGGGCCGCTTTCTCGCTGCTTCTGAAGTTCACGGCCATTTGAAAGCCACTCTCGGCAAGCCTCAGAGCGACGGCCCTGCCTATTCCCCTGCCTGCTCCGGTCACCAGTGCGGTCCTGGGCGCCATGTCAGATCATCTCCTTTAGAAGTCCGGCCACCCTCTCAAGTTCTTCAAGGGTCCCGCAAGAATGCGCAACCAATCCCTTTCGGCATTTCTTTATCAGTCCGGTCAACACTGTTCCGGCCCCGATCTCGAAGAAGACCGAGACTCCTGCGTCGGCCATCCAGTTCACCGAGCCCTCCCACAGGACAGGCATGAACGTCTGGTCGAACAGAGACCTCTTGATCTCGTCCACCTCGGTGAGCGGAAGTGCCCTCGCGTTCGACACGACAGGCGCCGAGGGGATCCTCCACTCGCACTTCTCGAAAGCGGCGAAGAGCTCGTCCGCCAGCGGTCTCATGAGCCTGCTATGAAAGGGGGCGCTCACGTTGAGAGGGATAGCCCTCTTCGCCCCCTTGGCCTTTGCCAGCTTCATCGCTTTTTCCACGAACTCCGCCTCCCCTGAGATCACCGTCTGGCCGGGTGAGTTGAAGTTCGCGGGCTGGCACTCCCCTCCGGGCGCCGCCTCCTCGCACACGGAAGCGACGCCGGCCGCATTCAGCCCCAGGATGGCCGCCATCGCACCTCGCCCCTCGGGGACCGCCTCCTGCATAAGCCTGCCACGAAGATGCACCAGCCTGGCCCCATCCTCCAGGGAGAGGGCGCCTCCGGCCACCAGCGCGGTGTACTCTCCCAAGCTGTGTCCGGCGAGATAGGCCGGCTTGATCGCTCCGTCCGTCATCTCCTCCAACACGGCCAAGAAGGCGATGCTAACCGTCAGCAGGGCGGGCTGGGTGTAGGCGGTCCTTCGCAGTTCCTCCTCCGGCCCGTCGAAGATGATCTTCGAGAGGTTCAAGGACAGGGCGTCGTCGGCCCGCTCAAAGACCCTGGACGCCGACTTGAAAGAGTTTCGCAGGTCCAGCCCCATGCCGACCGCCTGAGAGCCCTGTCCTGGAAAAACAAGTGAGTAGGACATCATGTCACCTCTATCATATTTATAAAACCGCGCCGACCATCCGGGCCACGTTCCTCGCCTCGGAGAACAACCCCTCGATTATCTCCGCCGCAGGCCTGATGTCGTTCACCAAGGCCGAGACCTGGCCGGCCATGAGGGATCCCCACTCCATATCCCCGTCGACCACGGCGGCCCTCAGCCGCCCGGCGCCGAGCTTCTCGTACTCCTCGATCGGGGCGTTCTCCCTCTCCAGTTCCTCGAAACGGCTCGTAAGCTTGTTCTTCAGGCACCTGACCGGGTGACCCGTGGGTCTGCCTGTGATGACATTGCTTCGGTCTCTCGCCGCGATCACCGCCTCTTTGTAGGCCGGATGCACGGTCGACTCGGTGCAGCAGACGAACCTGGTCCCGACCTGAACACCCTCCGCCCCGAGCGCGAACGCGGCCGCGACGCCCCTGCCATCCGCGACCCCTCCGGCGGCCACCACCGGGATATCCACCGCGTCGACTATCTGCGGGACGAGGGCCATAGTCGTTATCTCGCCGACGTGTCCGCCCGCCTCCATCCCCTCGGCTATGACCGCGTCGGCACCCTGTTTCTCCACCCTCTTCGCCTGCGCCACGGAGGCGATCACCGGGAGTATCGTGACCCCGTGCGGCTTGAGTTTCTCGATCACCCTGCCGGGGCTTCCCGCGCCGGTGGTGACGATGGAGACTCCGAACTCTAGGACGATCTCCAGGACGTCGTCAACGGTCGTGGACATCAGCATGATGTTCAGGCCGAACGGCTTGTCCGTCAGGGTGCGCACTTTCAGGATCTCCTTCTCCAGGAGCTCGGGAGGCATATTCGCCGCGGCAATAATCCCGAGCCCGCCTCCGTTGCTCACTGCGGCCGCAAGCTCGGCGTTCGCAACCCATGCCATCCCGCCCTGGATAAGGGGGTAACCGCAGCCCAACAGGCGAGTCACCCGGTTATCGCGAAAATCAGGTCTCATAGATCACACCTCCGTAAGTCATGCCTGCTCCAAAAGCGGTCAACAGCAGCCTTTGGCCGGATACCAGCCGCCCTTGCCCCGCGAAGTCGGACAGGGCGATGAAGACGGACGCGGCCGACGTGTTCCCGTACTCATCAAGGTTTATAAAGACTCTGTCGGGCGCGATACCGAGTCTCTCGGCCGCTCGTTCTATTATCCTCCGGTTCGCCTGGTGGAAGAACCACCAGTCGATGTCGCCGACCGACAGGCCGGAATCCTCGCATAATTCCTTTAAGAAAGGGGGGATCACCCTGTTCACGAACTTGAAGACGTCGTTTCCCTTCATCGTCACAAAGTGCTTTTTCTCGGCCAGCGTCTCTTGCGACGCGGGGTGCTCGACGAGCCCGCCTAAAAGGGTTATCTGGTCGTGCTTCGTGCCGTCCGACCTCAGCCCCGCAGACAGGAAGCGGCCCCTCCCCTCCGAGGGGGCGAGAAGCACCGCACCCGCGCCGTCTCCGAAGAGCACGCATGTGTTCCTGTCGCTCCAGTCGATCAGAGCCGATAGCACCTCGGCACCGATGACCAGCACGTTCCTCCAGATGCCCGACGCTATGCCGCTCACGCCGAGGGCGATGGAATAGACGCCGCTCGTGCAGCCGGACTGGACGTCGAAGGCCCCCGCCCGGTCAGCCCCCAGGAGGCCCTGTACCTTGGGTGCCACTCCGGGAAAGAGGGTGTCGGGGCTGTTGGTCGCGACTATTACCATGTCCAGCTCGTTCGGAGACACACCTGCGTCCTCCAGGGCCGCCCGTCCCGCCTTCAGCGCCAGCTCGCTTGTCAGTTCCCCCGCCTCTGCAATGTGCCTTCTTTGAATCCCGGTCCTCTCCCGTATCCACTCATCGCTCGTATCGACCATCCTCGACAGGTCCTCGTTGGTCAACACTCTCTCCGGGACGTGCCTTCCGATTCCTCGAACGGCCGCCGGCACTCCTTGAAACAACGCCATGAGGAGTCCTCCTTTACCCAAGCTCTTCTCTGATCAACTCCACACCGTTCTGTCCGACGAAGCTCCTCGCCACTTTCAAAGCGCTTAAAATCGCGGGCGCCTTGGAGCGCCCGTGAGCCTTGATTACCGCTCCGTTCACTCCCAGAAGGGGAGTCCCTCCGTGCTTCTCGTAGTGGAACCGGGCCATCAGGTCCTTCACCATCGGCAGCATGAAGAGCATGCCGATCTTCGGTAGGACCCTCTGCCCGATCTCCTCCTCCAGGAGAGACGCCGCCGCGGTCATAAGACCCTCTGCGAACTTCAGGACCACGTTTCCGGAGAAGCCGTCGCAGACCACCACGTCGGCCCTGCTGTAAGGAATGTCGTCTCCCTCGACATAGCCCGAAAACCTCAAAGAACTCTCCATGATGAGGGCCTTCGCCCCGGAGACGGCTTCGTCCCCCTTGATATCCTCCGACCCGTTCGAGAGCAGCGCTATCTGAGGCTCGACCACACCCAGGATGCGCTTGGAATATATGTTGCCCATGTGGGCGAACTGGTACAGCTGAAAGGGCTTGCTCCTCACGTTCGCCCCGACGTCCAAAAGAAAGGTGTACTTGTTCAAAGTGGGCAACGCCACCCCCAGCGCCGGGCGGTCGATCCCTGAGATCCTGCCGACGACCAGTACTCCCCCTGCGACCACCGCGCCCGTGTTGCCCGCCGACACGCACCCGGAGGCCTCGCCCGACCTGACCATCTCCATCGCGAGCCGGATACTGGAGTTCCTTTTTTTCCGTATCGCGAGGGTCGGATGCTCGTTCATCTCCACTCTTTCGTCGGTGTGCACGATGCCGATGCGCCCGCTCACGGAGGAGTCCGCCCTTTCGAGAAGCGGCGCCATAAGCGGCTCGGATCCGACCAGCACCAGCTCCAGATCGCGGTGCTCCTCGCACGCCATCAATGCAGCCTTGCAGATCTCCGAGGGGCCGTGGTCCCCCCCCATCGCGTCAACGGCGATTATCAAACGGAGCTCACCTCTCTTGCGTCTTTCGTATGGTTGTTATTCACCACAGCGGCAATGAACCTTCCGACGAAAATCTCCCTGTCCCCGACCTTGGTCCTGACGCTCACAATGTACTTGTCGTCCTTGTGGACTCCGACCTTGGCCCTGGCGACCAGCGAGTCCCCGACGCGGGCGTGCCCTTTGAACTCCCCTCTCATCGAGTCGACGAGCACGAAGTCCGCCTCGACGACGGCTATCGCTATCGAGCTGGCCTGGGCGTAAATATAGTGATCGCAGACCATGGACGTCTCGCGGAAGGCCATCTCCCTGCGGGTATCGAGGACGGAGAGCGCCCACTTGTTCGGCTCCAGCTCCAACAGGTCCCCGACGACCTCGGTCTGCTTCAGCGAGCGCAGTCTGCTAGTGGCCCTTTGAGCCATGGACTTCATGCGTTCCCTGAGCTCGGGAATCCCCAGCACAGCCCTGTCGAGACGGATTGTGCTCACGCTTACGCTGAAAGAAGCCGCGAGCTCCTCGTCCGTCGCAAGAGGGTTGTGTTCGATCAGCTTGAGCAACTTCCCCTGCCTGGCTCTCTTCCTCTGAGACTTGATTGCAGTCCCCTCCTTAATATGGGCACCTGCTCGTAGCATCTGCTCTTAGGACTAGGTAAGTATAGCTGCCTACTGTGCGACGGTCAATAGGAAAAACAGACAAAAAATGGAGGGCAAGCCCTCCATTTTCCGATCGTCATAACTGCCGGTCTCCGCGAGGCTACTCGTCCGCCTCCGAATCGGCGGCCGTCTTTAAAACCTTTCTGCCCCTGTAATAGCCGCACTCTCCGCAGGCCCTGTAGTTCATGATCGTCTCCCCACAGTGCGTGCAGGTCGTCAGCTCCGGTTTGGTAAGGGACCCGAGCCACACGGATTTTCTTTTATGAGTACGGGCATGAGATACCCTGCTCTTCGGCGTCGCCATTCTGCATATCCCTCCTTTTCACTACGTATCATCGTCAGTTTCGAACGCGAGAAGCTCCTCCAGCCTCGGGTCGATCTCGACGGAAGAACATGAACAACTCCCGGACTCCAGCCGCCTGCCGCACGACGGGCAGATCCCCCGGCAGGCCGGGGAGCAGAGCGCCCTCGACGGCAGCGAAAGGACGAGACTCTCGTAGACCTGGTCCGATATGTCGAGCCTGCTCTTCCAGCAGGGTATCGTCACCATACGATAATCTTCGCCCTCCTCGGACGTCTTTTTTCCCTTTACGTTCTTCCGCAGAGAGTAAAGATACATGAAATCCTCGCGAATTTCAATACCCGCCGGCTCAAGACACCGGGAACATGAAGACGACAGAGCGACGTTCAAACCGACGTCGACAAGCAGCTCTTCGCCCGACCACCTGACCTCCGCCTCCACCACAAGGGGGGAGACAAACCTGAAGGACATTCCGTCGTACAGGAGCTCCTCACCTTCCCCAGCGAGGCAGGTATGAAGGGGCAACTCCCAGGAGGCGCCGGTTCGCGCCTCCTCGTCACCAAACTTTGGCACTTCGATCTCGAAACGCCACAAGGCGGGTCTCTCCGTTATCGGCAAATCGCGCCTCCCAGAAAGGGGCCTAGCCCATCGCTATCCTCTTGGTGTCTCGGGCGATCACCAGCTCCTCGTCCGTCGGGACGACAAGTATGGCGACCCTGCTGTCCTCCGCGCAGATCAGCGCCTCTTCGGCCCGTACCTTGTTCTTCTCCTTGTCTATCTTAATCCCCATGAACTCGAGCCCCGTGCAGATCTTCTCGCGGGTGCGAGAGCTGTTCTCGCCGATCCCCGCTGTGAAGACCAGCACGTCTATCCCGCCCATGGCGGCGGCGTAGGATGCGACGTACTTCTTCGCCGTGTAGCATAGCATTTCCTCGGCCAGCTTCGCCCTCTGGTTTCCCGAGTCGGCGGCCTCTTCAATATCGCGCAGGTCGCTGCTGACCCCGGAGATGCCCAGCAGGCCGCTCTCCTTGTTCAACACGTGGCTCATCGCCTTGTTGTCGATCGCCTCGTGCTCCTGGAGATAGGAGACCAGCACCGGGTCCACATCGCCGGAGCGAGTTCCCATGATGATCCCGGGAAGGGGGCTGAAACCCATGCTGGTGTCGACGGACACGCCGCCCTTCACCGCCGTGATGGAACTTCCGTTGCCCATGTGACAGGTCACTATGTTGAGGGACTCCACCGGCTTCTTCAGGATCTCCGCGGCCCTGTACGATACGTAGTAGTGGCTGGTGCCGTGGAAGCCGTAGCGGCGGACCTTGTATTTTTCGTAGTAGTGGTATGGAATGCCGTACATGTAGGCGTAGCCCGGCATAGTCTGGTGGAAGGCCGTGTCGAAGACCCCGACCTGCGGGATGTTGGGCAGCTCCTCCGTGACAGCGTAGATGCCCATCAGGTTGGCCGGGTTGTGCAGCGGAGCGAGGGGGACGCACTCCTCAAGCGCGTCTATGACGTCGTGCGTGATCAGGACGGACCCGGCGTACCTCTCTCCCGCGTGGACCACCCTGTGTCCGACGGCGGTGAGCTCATCAAGGCTCTTGAGGACGCCGTGACCTGCGTCGAGAAGCGCCTCGACGACGATCTTGAAGGCCACCTTGTGGTTCGGGATGTCGGCGTTCTTGGTCACGGTATCCATACCGGTCTTGGTGTGCTTGATACGTGCGCCCTCGATTCCGATCCTCTCCACCAGCCCCTTCGCGAGGACGGATTCGTCTCTCATGTCGAAAAGCTGGTACTTAAGGGATGAGCTGCCGCAGTTGATTACAAGGATCTTCATAAAACATTTCCCTTCCTCTCGTATTGACCTGGCTCTTTCACCGGGTGTATCGTTATATGTGAAAGGGGGCCGGTCGCTATATATGAGAACTACGTCGGCATAGTAGCCGAGTACAACCCGCTGCACAACGGACACGCGCACCACATAAACCGCGCCAGGGAGCTGGCAGGAGCAGACGGAGCTGTCGTCGCCATCCTCTCCTCCTACTTCACGCAGAGAGGCGAACCGGCGCTGCTGAGCCCGTGGGACCGGGCCGAGAGCGCTCTCTCGGCCGGGGCCAACCTGGTGCTTGGCCTGCCCGCCTTCTTTTCATGCCACAACGCCGGAGTTTTCGCGTCCGGCGCTGTGGACACTCTGGCGGCGACCGGTGTCGTTGGTTCGCTGTCCTTCGGGATGGAAGATCCGGATTTTGACGTCTCGTCACTCATCGATATTCTAGTCCACGAGCCCGTAACTTTCAAGGATACTCTGAAAAAACATCTGAATTCTGGTTTTTCCTACGTGAAAGCCAGGGCGAAGGCGCTTGGCACCATCGACCCGGCCTATGAAAGGGTCGTTTCCTCCCCCAACAACTCTCTGGCCCTTGCGTACATGGAGCGAATCAGGAGGATGGGACACAAGTTGAACTGCTTTCCCGTGCGCAGGACGGGCGGCGGCTACCACGACCCCTCTCTTCCTTCCGAGCCGAAGGACGGTTTTTTTGCAAGTGCCACCGCCATCCGCAGGGGCATAGCGGAGAAGGGGCTTGAACACATCTCCTCCGCCGTACCGCCGGGGAGTTTGGAGGTGCTCGAGAGGTGCATGGCCGACGGGCGCTTCGTGCCCTCGACCGAGCTCTTGTGGAGGACGGTGCGCGCGCTCGTCCTCAGGACACCGGCAGCCGACCTCGCCCGATACTCCGAGATGGGCGAGGGGATGGAGAACAGGCTCTTGAAGTTTGCGGAGGACAGCAGGACCTGGGAGGAGTTCATAGGAAAGTGCGTTACCGGGAGGTACCCGAGGGGACGGGTTCAAAGACAGGCCATCCATCTCCTGCTCGGAGTGGAACACGACGACAACCGGGCACTGCAGGCGAACGGCCCGGCCTACATCCGGCCTCTGGCCGCCGACGGGGCCGGACTCGAGATACTGAGGCGAATGAGGAAGAGCGCCTCCCTGCCCGTCAGAGGCAAACTGCCGGCCGCGAGGCGGGGAGCGGAGGGGCTGCTGGCCCGAATAGAGCTTGTTGCGGCAGGAATCTGGGAGGGGCTGACCCCCTCCTTCCAGGCGGGCTCGGAGAAGAGACGATGCTTCTTCACGGCGCGAGAGTGTGAGGGAGAGGAAACCTCTCCCTGAGCCTGCGGAAGACGCCAGGAGGCACCATCTCGTGGACCGCGCCGCCGAACTGGTAGATCTCCTTGACGGCGTTGGACGACAGGTATGAATACCTGGCCTCCGTGACTATGAACAGTGTCTCGATATCGGGTGCGAGCTGCCTGTTCATAAGTGCGAGCTGGAACTCGTACTCGAAGTCCGACAGGGCCCTGAGCCCCCGTATTATTATCCTGCTCCTCTCCTGCCGAAGAAAGTCCACGAGCAGGCCCGAGAATGCCCCCACCTTGACGTTGTTCAGATGGCTCAACGCCTCCCTCGCCATGGCCTTTCTCTCCTCCACGGTGAAGGCGGCCTTCTTCTGGGGATTCAACAGGACGCTGACTATCACCTCGTCGAACAACGCCGCCGCCCTTTCCGCGATATATATATGCCCGTTTGTTATAGGATCGAATGAACCGGGATAGACTGCGCTGATAAAACCCTTCATCGATCATCGGCTCCCTTCTGCTCTGATCCGTCCTCGCGGCCGCTCGCGCTCGTCAAAAAGGAGAGAGCGCTGTCCCCGTACCTTCGGCAGTCCGTCACCAGGTAGGAGGTACCCTCCGGTATCGTCTCCCTGGCCGAGTGCTCGATCACAGCGACCCCGTCATCCTTCAGCACGCCTCCGCTCTCGGGGAAGAGCAACCCCGGCAGCTCGGCGGGCCATCCAGCCCCATAGGGCGGATCCGCGAACACTACGTCGAACAGCCTCCCCTTTCGTCTCAGAAAGGAGAGAGCCCTGCGCACATCCATCGAGAGCAGCGAGAAGGAGGGATGACCTGCGAACAGGGCCCGTATCTCCCTGGAGCGTGCAGGCAGAGTCTCGACCGCCACCACGCAATCCGCGCCCAGGTCCGCCGCCTTTTTCGCGACCCTTCCCGTGCCGGAGAAGAGATCGAGAAACGATCGGCCGCTCATGTCACCCAGTATGTTGAAAAGAGCGTTCATGACGATTCCCGATGTCGGACGGACCTCCCGGACCAGCTCTCCCCTCACGGGTTCGTCTCCCCGTCTGGTCCGGCGGAAGCGCCGCTGCAGTGCCTTTCGACGGCGGAGGCCAGCCCCCTGATGGCGCCCTTGACCGAGCCGGTCAGATAGGGGCTAGAGTAAGGGGCGACCTTCACAAGCACGTCGTCCTCCCTCTCGACCAGCATCAGGAAAAACTTCTGCTCGAACCCGCCGTCCGTGCATACGGCCTCGACCAAGTGCTCTCCTCCCTTTCCGGAGGAGTACGTTTTTTTCAACACCCAGAGGGAATCCTCCGTTTTTCCCTCGAGATTGTAAAGGCTTTTCATCAGATCCGACAGAGGGCCGCAGCCCGGAACCAAGATATGCAAATCCTCGGACCTCCCTAACCGGGGGGGCGTCTTCACGCCCTCCTCCTCTCTCTTGACAAACCTGAGACGGTACAGGCTCTTCCCCATCTCCGTCCACTTTCGCTCGTATTTCGTAGTCACCGGTCGCGGAGGGTTCTCGTCCCACTCGACTGGAAAAAAAGTGGATTCCTCCGCGAAAGAGTCCCTCACTTCGAGCGCGAACCACTCCTCGTCCGTCATCAGCTCGAAGAAGCCGTCCGCCCCCAATGCACCGGAGATCCGCGAAGGAAATCCCTCGCCGGAGAGCCTGCGCTTCGTGTGCCTCTTCTTCGGCCAGGGGCAGGGAAAGTTCATGAAGATCCCGTCGAGCGAGCCACGGGGCAAACATTCCTTAAGGAAAAACCTCGCGTCGCAGCAGACGAGAAAGACATTCTCCGTTCCCTCTTTGACAACCCGCTTCAACGCGCGCAACACGCATGAACGGGACATCTCCGCTCCCCAGAAGATGGCGTCCCGATCCTCCCTCGCAAGGTGAAGCAGGTACTCTCCGTTGCCAAAACCAAGCTCCAGAAAGACGGGTACCCCCGCACGACCCCTCGCGAGATCCAGGGGAAGAGACTCTCTCTCCGGAAGAATTATAATGCCGCTTGCGTCGATCAATTGGTCGCTCCTGTAAAACTATTATCCTCGAACAAGACGATTATAACAGTCCCTCAGGCGAATACGTCACGGCATAAAAAAACGGGGCAACTTAAGTCGCCCCGTCAGAGAGCAAGGCCGGAATGAACGGGTCATTGATGGCAAAAGTGGCTTTTTCGCGCTTTTTCTCCGAGATGCGGATTATACATAATGCAAAATCCCGTTCTTGATGTAGAATATGGTAGGGTGTCAGAGACACCCGGCGGGTTTTTCGCGCCGGACAGTTTGTGAATAATAAAACAGGTGCTGCCGCCCGGCGGCGGCAGCCCTGAAAAATCAAGAGGGGGTACATCAATGAAGAGAAACTGGAAATCGATGGACGGCAACACCGCAGCAGCGCACGTGTCATATGCGTTCACGGAGGTCGCCGCGATCTACCCGATCACGCCGTCCTCGAACATGCCCGAGGTAGTCGACGAATGGGCGGCCCGCGGCAGGAAGAACATCTTCGGCAAGCCGGTGATGGTCACGGAGCTCCAGTCGGAGGCAGGCGCGGCGGGGGCAGTCCACGGCTCCCTTTCCGCCGGATCGCTCTCGACCACCTTCACAGCGTCCCAGGGGCTGCTCCTGATGATGCCCAACATGTACAAGATCTCCGGCGAGCTTCTGCCGGGCGTCTTCGACGTTACGGCCAGGGCCGTGGCGGGGCACGCCCTCTCCATCTTCGGCGACCACAGCGACGTGATGGCGTGCAGGGGCACGGGCTTCGCCTTTCTCGCCTCCGGCAGCGTGCAGGAAGTCATGGACCTGACGGCGGTCGCGCACCTGTCGGCCATCAAGGGAAGCCTGCCCTTCGTGAACTTCTTCGACGGGTTCAGGACCTCCCACGAGATTCAGAAGATCGACGAGCTTCAGTACGAGGACTTGGCCAAGCTTGTCGACTACGAAGCGCTGGCAAAGTTTAGAGCCCGCGCGATGAACCCGGAGCGCCCCTTCCAGAAGGGCACCGCCCAGAACCCGGACATCTTCTTCCAGGCGAAGGAGGCCGCGAACAGGTTCTACACGGTCATCCCCGACATAGTCGAGCACTACATGCAGGAGATCAAGAAGCTGACCGGCAGGGAGTACCACCCGTTCAAGTACTACGGCGACCCGGAGGCAGAGAGCATCATCGTCGCCATGGGCTCGGTCTGCCAGGCGATCGAGGAGACGGTGGACTATCTGAACGCCCGCGGCGAGAGGACGGGCGTCATCGAGGTGCATTTGTACAGGCCCTTCTCCGAGAAGTTCTTCTTCAACGTGCTTCCTGCGACGGTCAGGAGAATCGCCGTGCTCGACCGCTGCAAGGAGCCCGGCGCTCTCGGCGAGCCCCTGTTCGAAGACGTCTGCGCCCTGTTCAAGGACATGGCGGACGGCCCGCTCATCGTCGGCGGACGCTACGGCCTCGGCTCGAAGGACACCACCCCGACCCATATCAAGTCGGTGTTCGACAACCTGAAGCTCTACCAGCCAAAGGACAACTTCACGATCAGCATTGTCGACGACGTGACCCACACCTCCCTGCCCGTGCAGGAGCACATAGCGGCCGCCCCGGAGGGGACGATCCGCTGCAAGTTCTGGGGCCTGGGCTCGGACGGCACGGTCGGAGCGAACAAGAACTCGATCATGATCATAGGCGACAGGACGGACATGTACGCACAGGGATACTTTGCGTACGACTCGAAGAAGTCCGGCGGAATCACGGTCTCTCACCTTCGCTTCGGCGACAAGCCGATCAAGTCGACCTACCTCATCGACATGGCCGACTTTATCGCCTGCCACAAGCAGGAGTACGTCAACCTCTACGACGTGCTGAGCGGCCTTAAGAAGGGCGGATCCTTCCTCCTTAACACCCAGTGGACGACCGTCGAGGAGCTTGAGAAGCACCTTCCCTCCAAGATGAGAAGGGCGCTGGCCAACGACGAGATACAGTTCTACGTCCTCAACGGGACGGACATAGCGGAGGAGATCGGCCTCGGCAACAGGATAAACATGATCATGCAGGCGGCGTTCTTCAAGCTGGCCAATGTCATCCCCATCGACGACGCGGTCAAGTACATGAAGGAGGCCATAGAGGATACCTACGGACGCTACGGCGAGAAGGTCGTGAAGATGAACTTCAAGGCCGTGGACGAGGGGATCAACGCCCTCAAGAAGATCGACGTGCCTGCGGAGTGGGCGAACGCGACCACGGAACCGGAGCTCCTCTCCGGCCTGTCGGGCGAGATACCCTGCTTCGTAAAGGATGTGTGCATGGAGATCAACGCCCAGCGCGGAGACTCCCTCCCCGTCAGCGCCTTCCTCGGAAAAGAGGATGGGCACTTCCCGTCGGGCACCGCTGCCTACGAGAAGCGCGGAGTCGCGGTCAACGTCCCGGAGTGGAAGGCGGACAAGTGCATCCAGTGCAACCAGTGCTCGATGGTCTGCCCGCACGCCGCTATCCGTCCATTCCTGCTGAACGAGCAGGAGGTGTCGGCCGCCCCCGATGGATTCGGCGCGGTCGATGTCAAGGGGAAGGAGTTCCCCGGTTACAAGTACAAGATGCAGGTGGACGTCCTCGACTGCCTCGCCTGCGGCAACTGCGCGGACATCTGCCCGACGAGCGCGCTGGAGATGAAGCCGCTGGCATCGCAGGAGCACGAGATCCCCAACTGGAACTACGCCATAGAGAACATCTCGGACAAGTCCGGCGAGACGAATATCTTCACCGTCAAGGGAAGCCAGTTCTCTCAGCCTCTGATGGAGTTCTCCGGCGCTTGCGCGGGATGCGGCGAGACGCCGTACGTGAAGCTTGTCACCCAGCTCTTCGGCGACCGGATGCTGGTCGCCAACGCAACCGGCTGCTCCTCCATCTGGGGAGGGTCTGCGCCCAACATGCCGTACACGGTCAACGCCAAGGGGCACGGCCCCGCATGGGCCAACTCGCTGTTCGAGGACAACGCCGAGTACGGTTACGGGATGAAACTCTCCATTAACGCCACGATGCAGTACATAGAGGATGCCATGAAGGATTTGCTGGCCCTCGACATCCCCGAGGATATGAAGGCTGTTTTCACCGAGTGGCTCGAGTCCAAGGATAACGGCGAGAAGTCCAAGGTGGCGGCTGAGAAGGTCATGTCCGTGCTCGACAGGGACATCGGCCCCGAGGGGAATAAACTGCTCTGCGAGATCGCCTGCCGCAAGGACTACCTCGTGAAGAAGTCCGTCTGGATCTTCGGCGGCGACGGATGGGCGTACGACATCGGCTTCGGCGGGCTCGACCACGTGCTCGCCTCCGGGGAGGACATCAACGTCCTCGTGCTGGACACGGAGGTCTACTCGAACACCGGAGGACAGTCGTCCAAGGCGACTCAGACAGCGGCAATCGCGAAGTTCGCCGCGTCCGGAAAGAAGGTCAAGAAGAAGGACCTTGGCCGCATTGCCATGACCTACGGCTACGTCTACGTGGCGCAGGTCGGCATGGGCGCGGACAAGAACCAGCTCATGAGGGCGCTCAAGGAGGCCGAGGCATACAAGGGACCGTCCCTGGTCATCGCGTACGCCCCCTGCATCGCCCACGGTATCAGCGCCGGGATGGGCAAGACCCAGGATCAGACCAAGAAGGCGGTTGAGGCCGGCTACTGGCACCTGTACAGGTACAACCCCGAGCTGGCGGACGAGGGCAAGAACCCGTTCATCCTCGACTCGAAGGAGCCGAAGGCGGACTTCAAGGAGTACCTGATGAGCGAGGTTCGCTACGCCTCCCTGAAGAAGGAGTTCCCGGAGACGGCGGACGAGCTCTTCGATAAGGCCACAAGGGACGCGAAGGAACGGTACGAGATCTACAAGCAGCTCGCCGAGATGGGCAAGGAGCCCGTGAAGGCGGAGGCATAGCACAGTACTGCATTGCTGAAAAAGGAGAGGGGGAATTCCCCCTCTCCTTTTTTTCGTCTTTCTCCTTGACGGCGGGCGGTTCTGTCCGGTATAATTCATCCATAATCGGGACGTAGCGCAGTCTGGTAGCGTACCTGCATGGGGTGCAGGTGGTCGGAGGTTCGAATCCTCTCGTCCCGACCAGGATGTAAAAGCGGGGGCATACCCCGCTTTTTTTATTCGGGAGTGGACAATGAAGAACCCTTTCCAAGCCAAAAAGAGCCTCGGGCAGAACTTCCTCGTGGACAAGAACATACTGCGCCATATAGTGGACAGGGCGGCTATCTCCAAGGACGACGTCGTGCTGGAAGTCGGTGCCGGGCAGGGAGCGCTGACCCGGGCGCTGGCATCGTCCGGTTGCTCTTATCTTCACTCGGTGGAGATAGATCGAAGGCTGGCGCCCTTTCTTGAGGACATACCCGCCGCTCATCCGGGGAGGGTCTCCATGATATGGGGGGACGCGCTCGCACTTGACTACTCGTCCCTATCCCCTCGTCCCTCGAAGGTCGTGGCAAACATCCCGTACAACATCACCACCCCGCTGGTCTGGAGGTTCCTGGAGCAGCTTTCGCCCTTAGGGACCGACTACTTTCTGCTGATGGTCCAGAGGGAGGCGGCCGAGCGAATGGTCGCTCCGCCGCGTACCAAGGCGAGGTTCCCCCTCGGGATAACGCTGGAGCTGATGGGCGGCACGTCGATCATCAGGACCGTCTCCCCCAGGTCGTTCAGGCCGGTTCCGTCGGTCCTATCGGCGCTGATCGAGGTCGTCCTCACCGGCATTCATGCCGACCTTCCAAACGACCCTCTCTGGAGGTCGCTCCTGCGGGCGGGCTTCTCCCACAGGAGGAAAAAGCTGGCGAACAACCTGTCGGTTCTCCATCCGGCGAGGGACTGGGACAACCTGCTGGGTCAGGCGAAAATAGCCCCGAACGCCCGAGCCGAGGAGTTGACATGCGACCAGTGGATCGAGCTGTGGAGATTGGCCGCCGAGATCAAGTAAGGCCTCCATCCGGAACTTTCGGATAGAGGCCTGAAGAAAAACGTGATCCAAAAAGGCTGGTATTATTCCACCCTGTCCTTCAGCGCCTTGCCGGGACGGAAAACGGGGACTGTCTTCGCAGGTATCTTGATAACTTTCTTCGGGTCCTGCGGATTGCGCCCCTCGCGCGCTGCCCGCTGGCGGACCTCGAAAGTACCGAAACCCACGAGCTGCACCTTTTCCTTCCTCTCAAGGGCACCCTCAATCGCTCCGAAGACAGCCGCCACTGCCGCGGCCGACTCCTTCTTGTTCAATCCCGTAGCCTTGGCTACCTCCGCTATGAGCTCTACCTTGGTCACCTTGCACAGCCTCCTCTTGATGAATTTTGTCCGTTCAACCTCAGCTTTATTCGTTGCCAACCGCTTTAAGCCCCTGCCGACGGTCTATATTTACCAGCATTTCCAGTCTTGGTCAAGCGAAATCTTCATTTTTCATCCCTGTTGCGCCAAAAAATGCGTATCGGCGAGCCGGAAAACTCATTCAAGCCCCTTAATTCCTTCTCAATGTGGTTTTCAAACGACCTTGACACCAGGTTCGAGTCGTTCACGAAAAAGACGAAGGAGGGGGGGGTCGTCCCAGCCTGGGTGCAGTAGTATATCCTCAGCACCCTTCCCCTTCGGTCCACGGGAAGGGAGTCGAATGCGAGCACGTCCCTTACAAGGCGGTTCAGGGGCGTTGTGCCTATTCTTCTCCTCCTGTTCTCCGCCACTCGTACGATCGCATCCGGGAGCCTTTTCATCCCCCTGCCCGTCAAAGCGGAGACGAACAAGAGCGGCGCATGCCGCAGGAAAACCATCTCGTCCTTGAATCGCTTCCTCATGGAATCGCCCAGCTTATTATCGCCTCCGAGGAGGTCCCACTTGTTCAGCACCAGCACTATTCCCTTGCCCCGCTCGATCACGCGGGAGGCCAGTTTTTTATCCTGGTCGGTGAAGGGCTCGTTCGCGTCCATGACGAGGATGGCCACGTCGCTCCTGTCCACCGCCTGAAGGGCCCTGACGAAGGAGTAGTATTCTATGTCCCCGTCCATCCTGCTTTTTCTCCTCATCCCGGCGGTGTCGATGAAATTGAAGGTGATGCCATCGATCTCGACCATCGTGTCCAATGCATCGCGGGTGGTGCCCGGTATGTCGCTGACGAGCGCCCTCTCCTCCTTCGCCAGGTAGTTTACCAGGCTTGACTTCCCGACGTTGGGGCGACCGACAATGGCGACCCCTATCGCATCCTCGTCCGCGGGCGGCTCCTCGATGTCGGAGAGTTTGGAGACGATGAGATCTCTCAGGTCGTATATGTAGCGCTTATGCTCCGCGCTTACACCTATGACCTCACCAAACCCCAGGGAATAAGCCTGGAAGACCAGGTCCTCGTGGATCCCGTCATCGATTTTATTGGCCACTACGATCACGGGCTTCCCGGAGCGACGAAGCATGTCGGCGACATCCTCGTCCATCCACGTCGGCCCTTCCTTGCCGTCGATCACGAAGAGCACGAGGTCGCTCTCGCTTATTGCGACCTTGATCTGTCTTCTCATACCCTGCACAAATTCGTTTTCGTCCCTGGCCAAAAAGCCGCCCGTGTCCACGACGAAGAACTTTTTGTCCCGCCATTCGGCCTCGCCGTACAGCCTGTCCCTCGTCACTCCCGGCATATCGTCGACAATGGCCTCTCGCCGCCCCAGAAGACGGTTGAAGAGCGACGATTTTCCCACGTTCGGCCTTCCCACTATAGAAACAACAGGCATTCTCCATTCCTCCCGGTGAAGCTCAATCTGTCCAGACGATTATCTCCGGGAAGCCTCCCCTGGAGCGTCTTATCGAAAAAAAAGGCTCTAGAGCCCTGCGAACCGCCGAGACGGAGGACGACGCAACCCATAGGACGAGCGGCGGGTCGCCGGGGTCCATCGGGGCCAGCCCGGCCTCCCCCATGCTGGCAAGCAGCTCGGATTTCTGAGATTCGCCCCTCGCCCTTATCTCCACCAGGCATGAGAAGGGCGGCAGTCCGAGTTCCCGCCGTTCGGAGAGCTCCTGCCTCCAGAATACGTCCCATCCAAGCGCTATTCCTCTCTGCCAGCCGACACCCGGCCTCCTGCTCTGGAGAAGCACCGTCCTCTCCCCTGCACCCCTGCCCCTCCATATCGACTCCCATACCATGGAGAATGCGGTGAACCTGGCCTGGTACGCCGTGCTCCTGGCCTCCGCGTCGACGTCCAGCCAGGCGACGAAGCCGATCTCCAACAGGTCGCACAAGGAGAGGGCCGCCCGTGTGCCGAGCGCTATCCCGCCGGAAGAGAGGAGGTCGGAGATCTCCTTCAGTTTCCTCTTTCCCGCCGACTTCAGCTCGTCCAGCAATAGCGCCGGCTGTTTCCGGTTCGCCAAGCTCTTTGCCACCGAGTGGACGGCCTCAAGCCCCGGACGCTTGCCGCAGAGCAGGCGTCCTCTGCACTCCGGGCACTCTTCCGGCATCGGGGCGAGCGAACCGCACGAAGGGCAACGAGTGCGATCGCGCTGCTCCTCCCGGACTACCGAGGCACCGCACTCCCCGCAGCGCACCGATCCGCCGCACTCCTCGCACGCTATCTCCCCCGCGAAGCCCTTTCTGTCTAGAAGCCAGAGGGCGACCCTTCCCGAGGCAAGGCACGATTCCGTTCCAGTGAGGAGCGCGCTCGTGAGCGGCAGGGTGTCGCTTAAACCTCGAATTGAGGCGTCGAAGGCTTCTTTTACGTCGACGAATCGAAGCCTGCTTCTGTCGGGCCTATCTGTCGACCTGGGTTTTCCATGCAGAAAGGCCCTAGACGACGGCACTCTACCGGAGAGAAGCAGGTTCGCCGACTCGAGCCTGGCCCTCTTGCCCGCGAGGGTCCTGACGTTTACCCTCGGCCTCGCGTAGGAGCGGTAAGAACCGCTACTCTCCTCGTCGACGATTATCGCGTCCACCCTCCCAAGAGGGGCGAACAGGGCACCGGGGCCGCCGACGACGCCGCGCACCTCGCCGTTTCGCGCTGCCATCCACGCTGCTAACTGCCTCTTGCCGCCCTGTGACGGCCAAAGAAGAGCCACCTCTCTTACCTCGCCCGGAAGGTTGTCCCAGAACTCCCTCGCCAGTCCCTGCTCCGGAAAGAGGATGATAAAATTACCGCTGCGCTTGATCAGCTCGACATACCTGAGCCATCTATCCTCCCGACGGCAAGAGTATTGAAAGGTCTCCCCGCCTTCGGCTTTTCTATCGCAAGGGGATGGCGGCGCAAGGTTCAGCTTCTCGGCCGAGGCGAACAGAACGGACGGTGCGCCGATTCGTATGAGCTCGCCTGCTCCGCACAGAAAGGCCCCGCCTCCCCATTCAAACAGCTCCGCAAGGCCCTCCGGGAAGAGCGGAGCTTCGTCCAGCACGGCCCTTACAGACTTGAGGGCGAAGGTATCGTCCCTGTTGAGACTCCCGGCGCCCCTGATGATCCCGATACGCTCTCCTCGCCCCAAGGGGACAACCACCCTCGACCCGATCTCCACGGGAGAGTTCGCTTCGTAAGTCAGGCCATGCCACCAGGGTCCGGGGACTGTCACCTCATAATAGGGCATGAAGGGCCTTCAGCCGAGAGTTATCGTGTTCCAAATCTCCTCCGCGACGTCCTCCTTTGACCCGGTGAAGACAGAGGAGGCACCGTCCGCCCCGAGTATGCGCACGGTGTTCGTGTCTACCCCGAAGCCGGACCGGGGATCGGTTATGTCGTTGGCGACGATGTAATCCAGTTTCTTCCTCCCCATCTTACCGACGGCATTCTGGACGATGTCGTGGCTCTCTGCGGCGAAGCCGACCAGCACCTGTCCCGGTCTCTTCGTGGCTCCGAGGGCAGCGGCTATGTCCGTGTTCTGGACGAGGTCGATGGTCGTCGTCTCACGGTCGCCCCTCTTGATCTTCTCGTCCGCGAACGAGGCGGGACGAAAATCCCCTACGGCGGCGGCCTTGACTATGTAGTCCGCGTCTCCGGATCGGGTCATGACCACCTCCCTCATCTCCTCGGCCGAGACGACCTTTACGACGTCAAGGCCGGCCAGGTTCGTCAACGAGGACGGACCCAACACGAGGGTCACCTCGGCGCCCCTGTACCACGCCGCCCTGGCGACCGCCAGTCCCATCTTCCCGGAGCTGGGGTTGCCGATGAAGCGCACGGGATCGAGGTACTCGTGGGTCGGCCCGGCTGTTACGAGGACCCGCTTTCCAGCGAGATCGTCATGCGGACAGAGAATCCGCCAGGTCTCCTCCATTATCACTTCCGTGGCGGGCAGGCGACCCTTGCCCTCGTACCCGCAGGCCAGCGGGCCGGCGTCCGGGTCCAGAATGAAGAGGCCTCTCTCCTTCAGGGTCTCGATGTTGGTCGACGTGGCGGCGTTGGCGAGCATGTCCACGTTCATCGCCGGGCAGAGCAGTACCGGGGCGCGCGTCGCAAGGATCAGCGAGCCTAGCAGCTCCTTTCCCCTGCCCTGGGCGGTGTTGGCAAGAGTCTCGGCGGTACAGGGGGCGACGACCACTATCTCGGCCCAATCAGCAAGCGAGATGTGGGGTATCCTCCAGCCGTGGTCGTCGGACAGAAAATCCCTTCCGCACCAGGCGCGCCTGCCGGCGAGGGTCGAAAGGGTCAGAGGGCTGACGAACCTCTCTCCTCCCTCGGTGAGAACGACCTCGACCTCGCACTCCGCCTTCGTCAGAGCCCTGACGATCTCGGGCGCCTTGTAGGCGGAGATGCCTCCGGCAATACCGAGGACCGCCCGTCTATTCCTCTTCCACCCGGGCATCTTCCTCGGCCTCGAGCTTTTCTTCCTCAGCCGGACAGTTCGGCCTTCCCTGGTAGAACTCCTCCAAGGCTGTGGAGATGAACTTTTCGTTCTCCTCCTCGAGAGTCCGCCCCTTCTGCTCGCTTAAAGCCCGCGCCCTGGCCGCCACAGCCACGGTCAGGACGTATTTATTGTCTATCCCCTGCTTTTCTCCAAGGGAATCCAAGTCGTACAGCTTCATGATCCCACTCCTCCTTGTTGCTTTTCGTCATTCCCGTACGTAGAAATAATGCCCTTTAGCTCCCTTGCCGCCCTTTCGACGCAGTCATTGACGATGACGTAGTCGTAGAGAGGAAGCTGTTCCATCTCCCGTCTCGCATTGCAGAGGCGCAGCTTGAGAAGATCCTCGGTCTCGGTTCCCCTGTCGCGGAGCCTCTTCTCCAGCTCCTCGAAGGACGGGGGTGTCACAAACAGGAGCACACTCTCCGGCATGCTCTCCCTGACCTGCAACGCCCCCTGCACATCTATTTCGAGCAGGATATCCTCTCCCGACTCAAGCACTCGGTTCACGTCCTCCCTCAGGGTTCCATAGTACTCTCCGTGGACGACCGCATGCTCCAGAAAGTCCCCTATCCTCAGCCTGTCAAGGAAGTCCTCCTTCGAGATGAACCGGTAGTCAACTCCTTCTCTCTCGCCCTCTCTCGGCGGCCTGGTGGTACAAGAGACCGAGAAGGTTATCCCCTCGGCCCCCTCGAACATGATTTTCCTCAGGGTGCCCTTGCCGGCGCCGCTCGGCCCCGAGAGCACGAAGAGCCTACCCCTCTGTTTTCCTGACATCTTCGCTTTCGCCTTCATACCTGTTGACGATGGTCTCCGGCTGAATAGCCGAGAGAATCACGTGGTTGCTGTCGGTTATAAGTATCGCCCTGGTCTTTCTTCCCTGGGTCGCGTCGATCAGCCTGCCCTCCGTCCTCGCCTCTTCCTTCAGGCGTTTGATCGGGGCGGACGTGGGGTGCACTATGCCCACTATGCGTTCGGCCACTATCATGTTGCCAAATCCTATGTGAACCAGGCGTCCGGCCATGATCATCACTCCACGTTCTGGACTTGTTCCCTTATCTTCTCGAGGATGGCTTTTGCCTCCACCACCATCCATCGGAGTTCCGCGTCCGCAATTTTGGAACCTATCGTGTTTACCTCCCTGTTCATCTCCTGCAGGAGAAAATCGAGCTTTCTCCCCTCCGACTCCTTGCCGTTCAGTATGGTCTTGAACTGACCGAGATGGCTCTTTGCCCTAACAAACTCTTCGGATATATCCCACTTGTCGGAGAGTATGACTATCTCCTGCGCGATGCGGTTCTGATCGACGTCAAGGGAGACGCCTTCCAGCAAGGAGGCGATCCTGGCCCTGGTCTCGTTCATGACCTCCTCTTTTTTGGCCGTCCATGCCGTCTCGAGAGAGTCCACCAAGTCTCCCAAGGAAGCCAGGTATTCCTCAATGGCAGCAAGCAAATTCGCCCCTTCGACCTCTCTCATTTCCAATAGGTTCACGACAGCCCTGTCTAGGAGTTCCTCCATCGCCGTCCTTATCATCTCCTCCAAGCGGTCCGACCGGGAGGGAGAATCGAACACTCCGGGCAGAGTCAACAGGGAATCCAGCGAGGGAGGAGCACTATTCCCCAAGGTCGCCGCGAGCTCCGAGAGCTGTTCGTGGTAATTTGAGAGCAGCTCGGTGTCCAAAGAGGCCGTCCTGTACTGGGCAGCCCAGTGCAGCTCCACGGTGCAGCGCATCTTCCCCCTGCCGGTTCCCTGCCTTAGCCTGTTTGTCACAACCGGCTCGAAGGAGGCCAACTCCCTGGGGAGCCGCGGAGATATCTCCTGGTAACGGTGATTGACGGAGGAAAGCTCCAGGATCATCGTTCCCCAGTCGTAGACGCCTGACTCCCTGGTAAAGCCGGTCATGCTGCGTATCATGCAGGTTCTCCCTCCGTATTGTCCAACATTCGAGCGAGCGCCCTCCGAAGCTCCGGCAATCCCCTTTTGTCGAGAGTGCAAACGCCGAACACCTGGTTTTCTCCAACCCCAAGGCGGGCCATGGCGGCGCTCAAATCATCCTTGGAGACCAAGTCCATCTTGTTCAAGACAAAGAGTCGCGGCGTATCGCCCGCCCCGATCTCGTACAGAGTCTGCTCCACTACGTCCCTGACCTCGAGGAAGTCGGGCGCGGAGACGTCTATGACTATCAGCAACAGGTCGGAGCCAGTAATCTCCTCCAGGGTCGTCCTGAAGGCGGCCACGAGTCCCGGGGGCAGATCCCTGATGAAACCCACCGTGTCCGACACGAGGACGTTCCTGCCCGACGACAGAAAGACCGAGCGAATGAATGTGTCGAGAGTGGTGAATAGCCTGTCCTCGACGATGAGCGAAGAGTCGCCGCTCAACGCCCTCAGGAGCGATGACTTTCCGCTGTTGGTGTATCCGACGAGGGAGACAACGGGCGCTCGCATCTTTCTCCTCCTGGCCCTTTGAAGCTCCCTTTTTCGCTTCAGGGTCCGGAGTTTTTTTCCGATGTCCCTGATCCTGCGTTCAAGCCTTCTTCGATGGATCTCGAACTCCGTCTCGCCGGGGCCTCTCGTGCCTATGCCTCCGCCGAGGCGCGACATCTGGACCCCCAGCCCCTTCAGATGGGGTATCTCGTATCTGCAGAGGGCCATCTCGACCTGCAGCTTGGCCTCGGACGTCCGTGCTCGCTTCTCGAAGATCTTCATGATCACGAAAGGGCGATCCCACACTTCTATTCCCACGACCGACTGAAGATTGCTCTTCTGTCCGGGGCTGAGGCTTTCGTTGCACACTAGCAGGTCCGCGCCTGTCTCCCGGCAGAAAAGCGCCGCCTCTTCAACTTTTCCCTTGCCCAAAAGGAACGCCGGGTCGGGCTTTCCCCTTTTCTGGACCACCGTACCGACGGTGGCGATGCCGAGGTTTTCCAGGAGCAGGGAGAGTTCTTCCATGAGGAGCGTTGGGGAGAAGTTTTGCCCGGGCAGCTCTATGGCAGCCAGGACCGCCTTTTTCATGAAATCTCTTTCTCCGCCGGCGACCGGCGGCCGCCCAAAGAGGCGAAGGAATCGTCGAGATCCTTCAACAGGGAGTCCCTGCCCTCTTTTCCAAGAGGGGCATACTTCGACGAGTCGATCGCATCCCCGAAGACAATTGACAGGCGCAACGGCTTCACCCAATTTCTTCCCGGCGGCATGGCCTCGAAGGCACCGGAGATCATCGCCGGCACGACCGGGGCCCCCGACTTAAGAGCGATCAAGGCCACTCCTCCCTCCAGAGGCTGTAGATTTCCGTCGGTAGAACGGCCTCCCTCGGGGAAGATAAGCACGTTCTCGCCGCTTTCAAGGAGCTTCAGGAAGGTGCGAAGAGCGGCACCGGCCCTCTGGCTGTCGCTTTTGCTCACTGGTATCGCACCGAGCGCGCGGATCGCGCCACCGAATAGAAAAGGTTTGAAGAGCTCCTCCTTTGCAAGGTAGCGGAGGCGACGAGGGAAAACCGCGCCCATTATCACGGGATCCAGGTTGCTGGTGTGATTGGCGGCCACGATGACGTTTCGCCCCGGGAGAGCGGAGGTCCATTTTATTGAAAGGCGATTGTAGACCTTCAGGCATATGAAGAAAAATCGTCTGACAAGAAAGTAGAAGACCCTGTTGTAGAGCGTCATCTTGACGAGGCTCTCCTCTTGCTCTCCAATACTATTGAGGCGAGAGCGTCGACCGCCTCGATTATCGTCAGTCCATCCGTGTCGAGTACGACGGCCCCCTCGGCCTTGCGGAGGGGAGCGACCGAGCGCTCGCTGTCAATCCTGTCTCGCGACCTTATGGAATCCAGCACCTCTTCGTAGGACGCCGACTCCCCTCGCTCGGTCAGTTCGAGCTGCCGACGCTTGGCGCGCACCTCGTCGGAGGCGGTGAGAAAGACCTTCACATCCGCATCGGGGAAGACCACTGTTCCCATGTCTCGCCCGTCGGCTACCAGCTCGCCCCTCTCGCCCTGCTCTCGTTGGATCGAAAGAAGCCGCCTCCGCAGGGACGGAAGGGAGGCGTAGGATGAGACGATGGAGTCGACCAGCGGCGTACGAATCAGTTCGCGGACGTCCTCTCCGTTCACCAGGAGCGAGTCCTGCTCAACTGTCAGAGATATCTCCCCGAGGGCCTTCTCCATCTCCCCTCCCTCTTCCGGAGGGATGTTTTTAGAGTGCAGATGGTAGGCGAGGGCCCTGTACAGGGCCCCGGTATCCAGATAGCGCATGCCAAGCTTTTTCGCGACGTTTTTCGCAAGTGTGCTCTTGCCCGCCCCGGCAGGCCCGTCGATCGCCACCACGAAAGAGCCTTTGCTCATCTAAAGGCTTCCTCCATCTCGGAGAGCTCCTCCTCCGCCTGGGCGACGAAGTCGACAAGGTCTGACATAAGCGTCTCGTAGTCCTCTATGCCGAGGCGCTCCAAGCTCTCGGGAAAGAGGTAGCTCTGCAGTCCGTCCGCCCCTATGCCCACGCCCAGCATCAGGCAGAGGGAGTTCGCCAGGTGCACTACGTCGACCAGGTCCTGGTATTCCGGCTCGTCCAGGTCGTTAGGAGCATGATGATAGGCGACGGCGTACTTGAAGGCCTCCGGAAGGCCCCACTTCTCCACCAGCATCGAGCCCACGAGGGCGTGGTCAAACCCCAGCACCTGCACCTCCGCCTCAAGGAAGGGCATCTGCTGCTCCTCTACCATCTTGGTTATGATCCCGTAGCCGAATCGCACGTAGTCGTTGAGGACGACCTTGCCCACGTCGTGCAGCAGGCCGCCCACGTACGCCTCCTCGGGCAGGCTTCTCCTGGTCAGCTGCGAGATGTACCTCGCCGAGTACGCCACGGACAGGGAGTGACGCCACAGGACTCCCCGGTCGAGGGCATAGCCTGCGAGCGGCTTGTCCATGACCGAGTAGACCGAGGCGGCGAGGACGATGCTGCTGATATTCTTGTATCCAAGGAGTGCTATAGCCTCCGTGATGCTGGAGATATCGCGTGAGATCCCGTAGGCCGCGGAGTTGGCAAGCTTCAACGTACGTATGACCAGCCCCTCGTCCCTGGAGAGACTCGCCGCCACGTCCTGGGCGCTGCTGTCCGGATCGTTCAGCTTGCGCATGGTCTCCACGACGAACTGCGGAAACGACCTTATCTCCTTTATCTTGCCGAGGATGCGGTTTTTGATCAGCTCTCGTGTACGTTCGTCAATTCCTTCCATCTTCCGTCCTCCTCCGTGCCTCAGACAAATCCACCGTTACGGATGGCGCGCCAAAGCGCCCCGCGAGACATCTCTACGAATCGGCCAGGTTGCAGATCCCTCAACACCATTTTACCAATTCTTCTGCGAATCAGCACGTCCACATCGCAACCAATTTCGGCCACCATTCGACGGACCTCTCGCTTCAACCCCTCGGCCAGGACTATCGAGAGCCATCTCCCCCGGGGCTCCCTGTCGAGCAGAAGGGCGTTGACCGGTCTGACAAGACGTCCGTCCAGCACCGTCCCGGACATGAACCTGCGAACCTCCTTGCGGGTTATGTCGCGATCGACCCGCACCTCGTACTCGCGCAGTATTCGTTTGGACGGATGCATCACATCGTGCGCGAACAGCCCGTCGTTGGTGAGGATCAAGAGCCCTTGGCTGTCCCTGTCCAGCCTTCCCACCGGGAAGAGCCGCACCTCTTCGAACTCCTGCGGCAATATGCTCAGAACCGTCGGGCTCCACTCGTCGCTGACGGCGCAAACGACCCCCGGGGGTTTGTTGACGACCAAGTACCGGCTCTCCTGCTCGGAGACCGTTCTGTCGTCGACCCTGACCTCCATCCCCGGCATGACGCGGTATCCCGGCAGGATGACCACCTTTCCGTCGATTCGAACACGGCCTTCCTTGATAAGCTCCTCCACCTTGCGCCGAGACCCGAGGCCGCACGAGGCCAGGAAGCGGTTCAGTCGGACTCCGTCAGCCATGTGGCCCCCGAAGAATGCGGCGCTTCGCGCGGCACCAGCTCGTCCAGTTCCTCCAGCGTCGGCAGCTCGGATATGGACGAAAGACCGAACGTCTCGAGGAACCTCTCGGTCGTCCTGTAAAGCAGCGGAGAGCCGGTTCCTCTCCTCCTCCCCGCGATCCGGATCATACCATGGGCCAGGAGGGTCTCGATCACCCTCTCGCACCGGACGCCCCGGATATCTTCGACCTCTCCGCGGGTCACAGGTTGATTATAAGCTATCACCGCCAGAGTCTCCACCGCCGCCTTGCTCAAGCGTATTTTTTGTATCGTCGCCGTATCCCTGAAAGAGCCTACTATCTCCGCGACATCCTCCGATGACGCCATCCGCCATCCGCCGGACACCTTAAGGATCGTGATTCCGTGCCCGTGACGCAGCAGCAGGTCGCGAAGTTCGTCGATTTCACGCCTGATCCGCGCCGGGGAAACCGACAACAGCTCGGAAAGAGCATCAGTCGAGACTGGCGCGGACGACACGAAAAGCACCGCCTCTATACCCTTTGCAACTGTCGAAAGAGAATCAGATCCCGACGACGACGACATCGCCGAACAAGTCCCTCTGAGTCATCCTGATGCGCCCGACCCTGCTCATCTCCAGGAGAGCGATGAGGGTCAGCACAAGGTTCTGTATCGACATGTTCTCGCCCAAGATGGACGACAGACTCGAATGGCCGTGGTCCGCAAGCTTCGACATGATATCGGACATTTTTATATCGACCTGCTCCTCTTTGGGCAAAGAGGTCGGCACACCATCCCATTCATCAAGATCAAGTTCCACAAGGGCCGCCGGTGAACGAGCGGCTCTCGCGGCATCCTCCAGGCTCCACCAGAGCCTGCAGAGGGCGTACAGATCTCCAAGGTATTGGGCATTATCCTCTCCCTCGTCCGGATTCTCCCTTAAAAAAACTCTGTCCCTGCTCTCCTTCATCCCTGCAAGTTCCACAGCCGCCATCCTGTACGGGCGATACCTGGACAGCCTCTCGAGCACATCCTCCGCGGAGGGGTCCTCCGGGACCGCGACCTCCTCGGCGGCCTCGCGACCGGGCATCAGGAAGCGAATCTTGTTCAACACCAAGGTCGCGGCCATGAGCATGAAGTCGAATACGACCGAGAGGGAGACCTTGCCGGTGTTTGCGAGGTAGCCCCCGTAGATGAGCACCACCTGCCTCACGGAGATTTGCGAGGCCTCGAGCTCCCTGCTCTCCACCAGCCAGCAGAGGGCGTCGAAAGGGCCGGAGAAGCCCTCCACCTCCGCCTCGAACTCGGCCAGCTCGCCCATCCGTTCGTCCAACTCTATCCTCTTCTGTAAAGGCCTATTGCGGCCACGACCTCCTCCATGGTCCTCGCGGCCGTCTCCTCCGCCCTCTTCGCCCCTTCGGAGAGTATATCAAGGAGCAGTTCAGGTTTGCTCTCGAACCGGGCGCGCCTCTCCCTTATCGGCCCCATCACCCTCTCGACGTGCGCCAGGAGCTTCCTCTTGCAGTCCACACACCCTATGCCCGCCGTCCGGCAGCCTTTGGCGATCTCGGCCTTCTCCTCCTCGTCGTTGTTGAAGACCTTGTGGATGTCCCAGACCGGGCATTTTTCAGGCTCCCCCGGATCGACTAGCCTCTCCCTCGCGGGGTCGGTGATCATGGTGCGCAATTTCTCCCAGATTGCCTCGGGAGGGTCGGAGATGTATATGGAGTTGTCCAGGGACTTGCTCATCTTTCGCCCGTCCGTCCCGGGCACCTTGGGAGTCGGGGTGAGCATTATCTGCGGCTCCGGAAGAATCGCCCCGTAGAAGGAGTTGAACCTCCTGGCCATCTCCCTCGTCAGCTCGAGGTGGGCGCTCTGGTCCTCCCCGACGGGGACCACTTCGGCCTTGTAGAGGAGTATGTCCCCCGCCATCAGCACCGGGTAGCCGAGGAAGGCGTAGGTGCTCAGGTCCTTGTTCTGAAGGTTGAGGATCTGCTCCTTGTAGGTGGGGCACCTGTACAGCCAGCCCAGCGGAGCGACCATCGAGAGGGCCAGGTGAAGCTCCGCGTGCTGGGGCACGTGCGACTGGACGAAGATCGTGCACTTCTCGTGGTCAAGGCCGGCGCCGAGCCAGTCCAGCAGGACCTCCCTGCAGTTGTCCGCCATCGCGGAGGTATCCGCGTAATCGGACATTAGAGCGTGCCAGTCGACTATGCAGTAAAAGCAGTTGTAATCGTCCTGAAGTTTTATCCAGTTGGTCAAAGCCCCTGCAAGATGCCCCAGGTGGAGCTTCCCCGTGGGCCTCATTCCGCTGAAGACTCGTTTTTTATTGGTCAATCCAAATCACCCCATATGAAAGGATAGCTTCTCCCCGAACACAGACTATATCATAGAAAACGCGCGCTCGGGCGCGTCCAGCAACACCGCCTCGATACCGGATGAGCGCGAGACGACATGGGCCAGCTCCTTCATGGAGAAGTTCTCCATCTCTCCGTGGTCGGCCAGGAGGAGTCCCATGCCGGCGTCAAGGGCGTCGAGCCTGTCATGGTACTTCATGTCGGCGGTGAAGTACATGTTCGCCCCGGAAGCCCTTGCAGAGCTCCATAGCGAGCCTCCCGAGCCGCCGCACAGGGCCAGCAGGCCTTGAGTTCCGGCCGGCTTCCCGTGGACCTCCAGCCGGGACAACCCAAGAGCTCTCTTGATCGACAGCCCCAGATCGTCCATCGGTGCGTCCTGCGGCAACTCGCCTATGGCGCCGATGCCCCACGAGCCGGAGGTATCCGTCGACGGGATGAGGGGCCGCACTTCTCTCAGATCCAGGGCTTCCGCTATGACTGCGTTCACACCACGCGGGGATACGTCCCAGTTGGTGTGGAGGGCGAAGAGAGAGAGGCGACGCCTTATGGCGAATGCTATCCTGGCGCCTGCACCCTCCGAACAGTCCAAGCGCTTTATCGGGCTCAAGAGCAGGGGATGATGAGTGACCAGTACCGAGCAGCCGGCATCCACGGCCGACCGCATGGCCTCGAGGGAGGGGTCCAGGGCTACTGCCACTCCCGTTACCCGGTCATCCGCGTCCCCGAGGAGGAGACCGACGTTATCCCAATCCTCGGCCCAAGAATAAGGAACCGCATCGTTCAGAATGCGGTCGAGATCAGCTACCTTCAGCACAATTCTCTCCTATTGACCGAGCTTTAATCAAAGACCTCGGGATTCACGAGGTCTGCCGGGCGTCGTCCGTCGAGGGCGGCGAGCAGGTTTTCCGCGGCCTTCCGCGCCATGGCCTCCCTGGTCCTCACAGTGGCGCTTCCCAGGTGAGGAAGGGTCGTGACGTTCTTCAAGGTCAGAAGGGGTTCATCAAGAGGAACCGGCTCCACGTCGAAGACGTCCAGCCCGGCACCTGCGATCCACCCCTCGGAGCAGGCCTTGAAAAGCGCCCCCTGGTCCACCACGGGACCTCGCGAGGTGTTTATCACGAAGGCGGTCTTCTTCATCGCGCGGAGCGCCCTCTCGTCGATCAGCCCCCTGGTCTCGTCGCTGAGCGGGCAGTGCAGCGAGATGAAGTCGCTCTCCGCCAGAAGCTCCTCGAAGGATACCCTTCTTGCACCGAGCTCTCGCTCCGCTTCCTCCCTCGAGGAGCGGTTCACGTACAGGATCTTCATTCCGAAGCCCCTGCCCCTACGGGCGACCGCCTGGCCGATCTTCCCCATCCCGACTATGCCCAGCGTTGCGCCCGAGACATCTGCGCCGAGCAGGAGGTCGGGCTTCCAGGTGACCCAGTCGCCCGAGCGCAAGAACTCGTTGGCCTCTACCACCCTGCGGGCACTGGCCAGGAGAAGAGTGAAGGCGATATCTGCGGTGGCGTCCGTGAGCACGTCGGGAGTGTTCGTAACGATGATCTTTCGCTCCGTGGCGGCGGGGACGTCGATATTGTCGAAACCTACGGCGTAGTTGCTGACGACCCTGAGCCGGGGGCAGGCGGTTAACAGCTCCTCGTCGATTCGATCCGACAGGGTGGCCAGAAGCCCCTCCGCGTCGGCGCTCTTCTCCATGAGGACAGCTCTGTCGACTGGCCCGTCACCCTCCCAGACCTCGTAGTCCACCCGGCCTGCAAGCAGGCTCATGCCCGTCTCTTGGACCCTGCGGGCTACATATACCTTAGGAAGAGACATAGACGCACCCCCTGTCTATTCTAAGGACAATGGCGGTCACTCCTCCATTATCTCCTTCTCCTTGCCCTTCAGGACCTCGTCTACCATCTTGATCAACTCGTCCGTTATATCCTGCACTTCCTTGCTCAATCTCTTCAGGTCGTCCTCGCTTATCTCGGAGTCCTTCTCCATTTTCTTCAGGACGTCGTTGGAGTCCCTGCGGATGTTCCTTATCGCCACCCGTCCCTCCTCGGCATACTTCCCGACGAGCTTCGTCAGCTCCACCCGCCTATCCCTGGTGAGCTCCGGAAGGTTGACCCGAATGATCTCGCCGTCGCTCTGGGGAGTAACCCCCAGGGAGGAGGCCAGGATGGCCTTTTCTATGAGTTTGAGGGCGCTTCGGTCGAAGGGGGCGATGGCTATCTGTCTCCCCTCCGGAACCGTGATCGTGGCGACCTGCTTGACGGGCGTCGGTGCACCGTAGTAGTCGACCTTGATGTCACTGACCAGCCCCGGATGGGCTCGCCCTGTCCTGATCGCAAGAAACTCGTTCTTCAGATGATCGACGACCTTCTCCATTTTCCCTTTCATTTCTTTAAGCTCTGATTTTGGCATGCCGGGTTTCCTCCTTCGTAACAGATTCCCCCGGACGGGGGCATATTTCAGACTTCCTGCGCATCCTGTCCGGACACGACCGTGCCTATGTCCTTGTCCGATATCAGGAACTCCTTCAAGTTCCCCTTTTGAAGTATGTTCATCACGACGATGGGGATGCTGTTCTCCATGCATAGAGAGAACGCAGCCGCGTCCATGACCTCGATCCTCCGCCGGAGAGCCTCCATGTACGTGAGCCTGTGCAGCAGGACGGCCTCGGGATGCTTGTTTGGGTCCGCACTATATATACCATCTACCTTCGTAGCTTTCAACAGACAGTCGGCCTCCATCTCCGCAGCACGGAGAGCGGCCGCCGTATCAGTTGAAAAATAGGGAGACCCGGTGCCCGCCGCGAAGATGACGATCCTGTCCTTCTCGAGGTGTCGCAGGGCCCTTCGGCGTATGTAAGGCTCGGCCATCTGGCGCATCTCTATCGCGGTCTGAACCCTCGTGGGAATTCCGTACTTTTCCAGGACGTCCTGGAGGCAGAGGGCGTTCATCACGGTGGCCAACATGCCCATATAGTCCGCCTGGGAGCGCTCGACGCCCAAGGCCTCGAGCTCCCTTCCCC